>Ga0116163_1000115_pt1 | contig 56393 bp, 52 predicted proteins | sample AD_UKC107_MetaG_FD_89889 | JGI IMG/M metagenome (GOLD analysis project Ga0116163, IMG submission 89889) | Active sludge microbial communities of municipal wastewater-treating anaerobic digesters from Hong Kong - AD_UKC107_MetaG | ecosystem: Engineered > Bioreactor > Anaerobic > Digestate...
CGAGAGCCTCGTCGTGACGCTCCAAGTTACCTAGGACGACGCCCTTGCTGGACCAAGCGCCGACGTTCTTTGGATCGAGTTCGATAGCCTTCTCGCACGCTTCGAGAGCCTCGTCGTAACGCTTCAAGTTACCGAGGGCGACGCCCTTATTGGACCAAATAATACTTTTCGTATAATTTATTTCCGCTTCTTCCATATCTATTTCCTCTTCTTTTCAAGATATTCAAGAGATTTATCAAAATATTCTAGTGCCTTCTGATGCTGATCCTGAATTCCATATAAGTAACCCAATCCAAACAGCACAGAATAATCCTTCGGATTGATCGAGATAGCTTTAAATAACAACTCCTCGCTTTTATAAAATTCTCTTAAATCTGCATATGCCATTCCGGTGCTAAGAAGCAATTTAATGAGTATTTCGTAACTTTTTTCCGAGTCTGCCGCCTTGAGACATTCAGCCCTTGCCATCTCTAAGTGGTCCTTAGACCCAGTCGAACTGTACTGATGGTAAGCATCCAAGGCATCAGTAAAATGTTTAAAACCTTGCCAGGTCTTGGCTGAGATTTCTTTGTGTTTAAGATCGTGTATGATCCTAAAAGCCAAATCTTTGGCGAGTTCAAGAATCTTTTCGTCACCTTTGCTACCATGACCTTTGATTTTACAGCTAGCTTCCCAGGCGCTGATATTCTTATGTTCCAGGCAAGCTATCATGCTTATAACCGACCCGTATCTTTGGAGGCTTCCAGAGATAACTTGCCCGTTGTCTCCTCTTGGCCAGAGCCTCTTCAGAATGGCCATCAATGGGCCGATGTGGATGGAGGTCATACCTAGACCTACAGGTCCCATTTGGGTAACGGTGTAAGTCAAATTCTCGCTGGAGGGGGCTATGGCCGGCAAGCTCAGCCTTTCAGACTCGATCGGCGTTATACCCTTGTATTTGACTTCAGGATCATGAATTCGGCTGATTCTCAATAGCTCTGCGGTCACAAGCTGAGAGATGGCCTTTCCGCTGTACTTGTCATCGCCTGCTGCAACCTCAAAGGGCAGGATCATTATCCCCTCTTCATCTTTACACAGCCAGTCGATGAACATAGCAAGAAACGCCAGAATGAAAACGCCGCCGACGATTATAAGCAGAGAGATCATGATCTCTTTGGAGGCCTTGGCGAATTCCTCCAGAGTGTCTATGCTATCGACTCCAAACAAAAGTACCAGCAATAGGTACAGTAGCGAACTTAACAGAATAAGAGCAACGAATAGGTTAACCGCGGCTTCGGCAACGGAGATTATTATCTTCCTCGTATCGTCATCCACTCGCATCGCAGCCCGCCCAAGCGCCATAGCGCCGATCAGGGATTAACGCTCAAACCTTATCTCTTTTTCCCAATATGTCAAAAGGCAACGAAAATCCAAAAACGCCTAAATTTCACTCTTTCCGCCCCTCCAACACCTCCCTCACCTTCCCCACGAACTCCTCCACGCTCCCCGCATTCTCGATCCGCAGATCCGCCGCCCGCATCGCCTCGCCCATCCCCCAGCCCAGCTCCCGGGCGTCCCTGCTCGCCACGGCCTTCGCGAGGTCGGTCTCGTTGGCGTCGTCGGACCTGCCCCGCGATCCGATCCGCGCCAGCCGGACCTCGTCGGGAACTCGGACTTCGATGAGCGAAAAGCCGTTCGAGCTTTTTCTGAAGAGGTCCACCTCGGATTTGCTCCTGATCCCCTCGACGACGACCACGTCCGCCTCCGTTTCTCGGATCTTCGCGAGGCACCTTGTCGCGATGGAGTCGGGGCCCTCTTTATTTCTGAGATCGTTTCCCACGGCCCCGAGATTTTTGTCCGTCGGGTCCAGCCCCCGCCGCGCCGCCTCCTCCCGGATGACGTCGCCCATGACCACGACGGGTATCTTCATCTCACGCGCGACGTCAGCGGCCACCGACTTCCCGGAGCCGGGCATCCCCACGAATCCCACGATCTTCAACTCTCGTCACCCGTTTTATGATTTTGAGTTTGAGTTTGATCTTGACCTCGATCTTGATCTCGATTCTGATCTTGATCTTGAGTTTGATCTTCTTTCATCGGATCTCGTCGCAGCTTCGGATGCGGCTTTCGGAGCTGGCATATCTGGAAGAGCTCCGTCTGGTAGGGGCGGCTCTGGGAGGAGAGGGGCCCCTTCTTTATGGTGGCATCGATGCCGTACCGCTCCTTCATCGTCGAGGAGATGTATGTGAGCAATTTTATAGGAACCGGGTCGAAGGGGGCCTCGCAGTCGCTGGGGAGCCCCTGCTGGATGGTGAACGACCCCATCCCAAGCTCGCTGAGGAACTTCCCGATCTCCAGAAGCCGGTCCAGCGAGGGCATATTGGGAAAGACCGTCGTCCTCACCTCCAGGGGAACTTTCGCCTCCAGGCAGAGGTCCAGGCTTTCTCTCACCCGGGGCGCGACGCCCTTTCGGCCGGTGGCGGCCGCGTACTCCGGATCTCTCAGCACCTCCTTGACGTCGAGAAAGACCATGTCCACCAAACCCTCATCGAGGAGCGCGGCGAGCCGATCCGGATAGCGGCCAGAGGTCTCAATGCCGACCTTCAGCCCCGCCTCCTTCGCGTGCTCTGCGATCGCCCGCGCGGCCCTGAGCTGGACCAGGGGCTCACCGCCGGAGAGGATGACGGCGCTGATGAAGGGCCTCGCTCCGTCGATCTTTTTGGTGATCTCGGCCAGATCCTCGAAGCTCTCCCCGGACTGGAGCTGCCAGTTGTGACAGTGGGGGCAGCGGAGGGGGCAGCTCCTCATGAAGATGACGGCGGCCGCCACCCCCGTCCAGTCCAGGGTGGAGAGGGGGACGATCCCCCCCAGGTTCACTTTCATCGATCGTCCTTCGATGGGTCCTTCGATGGGTCCTTCGATAACTCCTTCGAAGAGGCCGAATTTACGTCCAGGCTGGCTGAGGACTTCAAGGCCATCATTGAGACTCTCCCCTCTCCCCACCCCGGAGCTGAGCCATCACCTTTCCGGCGATCTTGGGGCCGACGATCTCGGCGATCTTGGCGACGTCCGCCGCCGCGAGCTTCTCGATGCTGGTGTACCCGGCCCGGTGGAGCTTTCTCGCCCTCACCCTCCCCACCCCCTTCAGGTCCAGGAGGGAGAGGAGGTCGGGACCTGCGCCGTAGTGGATCCTCTTTTCCAGCTGGTATATCCGGAAGGTGACCCCCAGCTCCAGGTGCTCGGACAGTCGGCCCGCCGAGTGCATCAGCCACTCAGCGGTCTCCGCCACCCGCCTGATGTCGCCGGGCCCCACCCGGAACCGGTCGGCGATCCTCTCCTCTTCGGATTCGGAGATCCACTCCAGGAGGAGGGCCGCCGTCTTCGCCTCCCTCATCATCCAGTCGAAGTTATCCTCGCGGCAGAGCTCGTCGTAATGCTGGTCGATGAACTCCTCCACCCAGCCGTCCGAGGTCTGCAGGTAGAGGGTGTCCATGTCCGGGGTCATGGTGATCAGGTGGAGGAGGGTGAGATCGGTGACCTTGGCCTTCTCCTTCGAGCGGAGGTTGTCTACGACGATCCGTGCGGTGAGGGGGTCGATGTAAAGCCGGGAGACCAGCTCCCCCAGGGGCGTGGGCCTGAGGTCCGCCTCCATCATCCCGCTCTCGACCAGAAACTCCAGCACCTTCTCCATGGTGGCGTCCAGATGCCAGGCGTCCTGCTGGTGGGCGTAGAAGGTGGAGTCGACAAACTCCTTCAGCTCCTCGGCGTCTTTTGCAAAGCCGGTGGCCATCGTCGATAGAAGATGAGTCCTGAGGGCGGGCTCCATGGCCAGCTTCGAGAAGATCTCCTCAGGCTCGCCGTGGACGTAATGGTCCAGGAGATCCTTCATCTCGGCCTCGTTCTTGGCCATGAGGAACGACTCGCCCTTCGGGTCCAAACCGGGCCTTCCGGCTCTCCCCGCCATCTGACGGTACTCCATCACCGGTATGGCCACCATCCCCCTCGCCCCCTCGTACCGCTTGTAGCTTCTTATCAGAACTCTCCTCGCGGGGAGGTTCAGCCCCGCCGCCAGGGTGGGGGTGGAGGCTATCACCTTGATCTCGCCGGACCGAAACCCCCTCTCCACGATCGCCCTCTGCTCGGGGAGGAGGCCCGCGTGGTGGAAGGCAACCCCGCCCCGAACGCACTCGGCGAGCTTCTTTCCCGTCTCGCTCTCGCCGGTCGCCAGCACCCTCTCATAGAGCCGCCCTCGGTCCGGGCTGCTGTCGCGGCTGCTGCGCGGGTCACGATCCTCCTCTCGACCCCTTGCGCTCGCCTGCGTGCTCGGACCGTCTCTTACCTTCGAGACGACCCTGGCCAGCTTTGCGGCCGTCGCCTCGGCGTTACGCCTGCTGGATTCGAAGATCAGGATCTGGCCTTTCTGGCCCATGGTGTCACAGACCAGATCTACGAGGTCGTCCCTGTGCGAGGGGATGGGGACCGTCTCCCCCGGAAAGTGAAGGACGCCGTCGCAGATCACCCCCTCCTTCAGCTCCACCGGCCGCCAGCGGCTCTCGACCAGGTCCGCTGAAAGCCAGGAGGCCACCTCCCGGGCGTTGGCCACCGTCGCGGAGAGGCCCAGGACCTGCATCTTCGGGTTGAGCCTCATCAGCTTTGTAATCGTCATCTCCAGGGTCGGTCCCCGGTTCGGCGAGTCCAGGAGGTGGATCTCGTCGACCACCAGAACCGAGAGGTCGCGGATCCAGCGGGCCCCGTTCCTGATGAGGGAGTCGGTCTTCTCGGAGGTGGCGACTATGATCTGATTTCTTCCCAGATACTCGTCGCGCCTCTCCATATCGCCGCTGGACAGCCCCACCTTGACGCCGAGCCCCTCGAAACGCGAGAAGGCGGCGTGCTTCTCCGAGGCCAGGGCTCGCAGGGGCACGATGTAGAGGGACCTTCCTCCGGCCAGAGCGGCCTTGAGCATCGCCAGCTCCGCCAGCATGGTCTTTCCGGCGGCCGTGGGGACAGAGACGAGCATGCTCTTCCCCTCGAGGAGACCCCTCTCCACCGCCTCGGACTGGGGCGGATAGAGCTCTCTTATCCCCTCATTCTGATAAAGTTCCACCACCTCCCGGGGAAGCCAGGAGGTCAGGTCTTCGATCTCGATCATCTACTCCTCTACTCTTATATACAACGTGACAGCTACTATCTCGCGAAGCCACGCCGCCCCGAAATCCTGGTCCGATCCCGGCAGGGGCGCCGTCGCGGATGTATACTGCTGATGGAGATAATATTTCATGTACTCTGATCGGATAAAATCCCTCCCACCATACCCCTTCGCAGCCATCGACAGGGCGAAGCTTGCGGCCCGGAAGAAGGGGGTGGACGTCGTCGATCTGGGCGTCGGCGACCCTGACCTGCCAACTCCCCAAATAATTATCGATGCCCTCTGCAAGGCTGCTAAGGACCCCGACAACCACCAGTACCCCTCCTACGAGGGGAAGATCGAGTTTCGGACGGCCGTCGCCGACTGGTACCAGCAGACCTTCGGGGTCGACCTCGACCCCGAATCTGAGGTTCTGGCCCTCATCGGGTCCAAAGAGGGGATCGCCCACGCGCCTCTGGCCTTCCTGAACCCGGGAAACCTGGCCCTCATCCCCGACCCCGCCTACCCCGTCTACAAGACCGCGGTGGAGTTTGCCGGGGGGACCCCCGTCATCCTCCCCCTGAAGAGGGAGCGGGGATTCCTTCCGGATCTTGACGCGGTGACCTCCGACCAGGCTCGAAAGTCCAGGCTGATCTTCCTCAACTACCCCAACAACCCCACCGGAGCATGTGCCGACGTCGCCTTCTTCAAAAAGCTCGTCGACTTCGCCGCCGACAACAACCTGGTCGTTCTCCACGACAATCCCTACTCCGAGGTCTACTTCGGCGAGAAGAGGCCCCCATCGATCCTGGAGGTGGAGGGGGCCCGAGAGGTGGCCGTCGAGTTTCACTCCCTCTCCAAGACCTGCAACATGACCGGCTGGAGGGTGGGATTTGTGGTCGGAAACTCCGAGATCATCAAAGGAATCGGAAATGTCAAGAGCAACATCGACTCCGGCAACTTTGGCGCCGTCCAGGAAGCCGGGATCGTGGCCCTCAAAAACTCCCAAAAGATAGCCGCCGGGATGAGGGAGACCTACAGGGAGAGGGTCGAGCTTCTTTACCAGGGCCTGAAGAAGATCGGCCTGGAGGTGGAGAAGCCCGAGGCCACCTTCTACCTCTGGGCCTGGACCGGGGGCAGGTCCAAGGAGTACACCAGAAAGCTGATCGACAGGCTCGGGATCGTGGCCACTCCAGGCGTCGGGTTCGGCGACTATGGCGAGGGTTACGTGAGGTTCTCGGTCACCCAGCCCACCGAGAGGATCACCGAGGCCGTGAACCGGATGGAGCGGATGGTGGCAGAGGAGAAAGGCCTCTGACCGGACGGAGGAGATGGATTTGCTCCAGGATTACAGGGCTTCTGAGATCGAATCGAAGTGGCAACGGAAGTGGTCGGAGGAGAGGGTCTTCCATGCGGAGCCGGCCCTCAAGAAGAAGTTCTTCATCACCATACCTTACCCTTACCTCAACGGAAACCTCCATGCAGGCCACACTCGAACCTTCACCATCGGCGACGTGGTGGCCAGGTTTCGACGGATGAGGGAGGATAACGTCCTCTTCCCCATGGGATTCCATGTGACGGGAACGCCGATCGTCGGCCTCTCCGAGCTTGTCAAGAACAGAGACCCCGAGATAGAGAAGGTCTACACCGAGCACCACGACATCCCCCCGGAGGTCTTCGCCACCCTGACCACGCCTCAGGCGATAGTGGACTACTTCAGGAGAGAGTCGAGACTGGCGATGCAGTCCATCGGCTACTCCATCGACTGGAGGCGGGAGTTCACCACCACCGACCCCGCCTACAAGAAGTTCATCGAGTGGCAGTACTACATCCTCCGGGATCTCGGCTACGTCTCCAAGGGGAGCCATCCGGTGAGGTGGTGTCCCAACGACGACAACCCCGTCGAGGACCACGACATCCTCAAGGGCGAGGAGGCGACGATCATCGACTTCGCCCTGATCAAGTTCAGGTTCGATGGCAAAATCCTCCCCTGCGCCACCCTCAGGCCGGAGACGGTCTTCGGGGTCACCAACCTCTGGGTCAACCCCGAGGTCGTCCACGCCGTGGCCCGGATCAACGGCGAGACCTGGATCACCAGCCAGGAGGCCTTCGAGAAGCTCACCTACACCGATCGAGCGGTGGAGAGGATCGGGGAGATCAGGGGGAGCGACCTCGTCGGCAAAAAGGTCACCAACCCCCTCACCGGAGCCGAGGTGCTCATACTTCCCGCCTCCTTCGTCGATCCCGACAACGGGAGCGGGATCGTCATGTCCGTCCCCGCCCACGCCCCTTACGACTACCTGGCCTTGAAGGACCTCTACGACAAAGACCTCAGAGGCTACGGGATCACCGAAGACCTCAGAAAGATCGAGTTCATCTCCCTCATCGAGATCCCCGACTACGGCGAGTTTCCGGCTGTGGAGGTCACCGAAGAGCTGGGGGTGAAAAATCAGAACGACCCCAAGGCCGAGGAGGCGACCAAGCTCGTATACCGGCGGGAGTTTCACAACGGCGTCCTCAAAGAGAGGACGGGAAAGTATGCCGGGGTCGCCGTATCAAAGATCAAAGACATCCTCCTGGCCGACCTCATCGATAAGAACGTCGCCGAGATCTTCTACGAGTTCAGCGAGACCCCCGTCATCTGCAGGTGCGGCACTCGGTGCGTGGTCAAGATGGTCAAGGACCAGTGGTTCCTCACCTACTCCGACCCGGAGTGGAAGGGGCGGGTCCTCGAATGTCTGGCGGGGATGAAGCTCATCCCCGAGGAGATCAGGACCGAGTTTGAGAACAAGGTGGACTGGCTGAAGGACAAGGCCTGCGCCCGGAGGAAAGGGCTGGGGACGAACCTCCCCTGGGACAAGGAATGGCTGATCGAGTCCCTGGGCGACTCCACCATTTACATGTCCTACTACATCCTGGCCAAGTACGTCAACGCCGGCCTTGCGATCGACAACCTCGTCCCCGAGTTCTTCGACTTCATCTTCCTGGGGAAGGGCGACTCCGATAAAGTCGCCGACCTCACCGGGATACCCGAGGAGACGGTCAAAAGGATCAGAGAGGACTTCATGTACTGGTACCCGGTGGACCTGCGCTCCTCCGGCAAGGACCTGGTGGCAAACCATCTCCTCTTCTTCCTTTATCACCACGTGGCCATCTATCCGCCCTCCCTCTGGCCGCGGGCCATGGCCGTCAACGGTTTCGTATCCCTGGAGGGAAAGAAGATGTCCAAGTCCAAGGGGCCGCTCCTCACCCTCCGGCGGGCCGTGGAGGCCAACGGGGCGGACGTGACCAGGCTCTACATCCTCTCCAACGCCGAGCACACCCAGGACGCAGACTGGAGAAACGAGGGAGTGGAGTCGACGAGGCAGCAGGTGGTCCGCTTCTACAACCTGGCCAGGGAGATCATCGGCGATCCGGAGATCGACCAGGCGGCGGAGCCGGAGCTGATCGACCGGTGGATGGAGAGCCAGCTTGCGAGGAGGATCATGGAGACGACGGAGGCGCTGGAGGCGGTCCAGACCCGCCGGGCGGTCCAGAGCGCCTTCTACCACATGATCAACGACCTCCGCTGGTATCAGAGGCGGGGCGGCAAAAACCGTCTCCGTTCGGTGCTGGACGTCTGGGTGAGGTTGATGGCGCCCTTCACCCCGCACGTCTGCGAGGAGATCTGGGAGGAGATGGCCGGCCAGAATGCCAGAGCATTCGGGAAGGACGCCTTCATCTCCCGGGCCCGCTGGCCCGAGGCGGACCCCGAGAAGATCGACCTCGGGGCGGAGATGGCTGAGGACCTCCTGGAGAGGACCCTCTCCGACGTCGAGGAGATCATCAGGGTCACAAGCAAGCAGCCTGGTAAGATCACCCTCTTCACCACCCCATCCTGGAAGAGGGCGATGCTGAAGGCGGCCCTGGACCAGAAGGAGGCGGGAAGCCTGGACGTCGGATCGATCATGAAGACGGCGATGGCCCTCCCCGAAGTGGCGGCCCACAAGAAGGAGGCGCCCAAGTACGCTCAGAGGCTGATGAAGGGGGCTCACGCCCTCAACGCCGACCCCCTCCAGATAGACGAGCTTGCGACCCTTTCTCGGGAGCGGAGGTACCTGGAGAAGACCTTCGGCTGCCCGGTCGATGTCCTCTCCGCGGACGAGCCCGGCGAGGACCCCATGGGCAAGAGCAGGAACGCAGAGCCGGGGCGGCCCGCGATCTTCATCGAGTGAAGGTCGAGGAGAGGAGAAGAGAAGGAAAAGGTGGAATGGAAGGCAAGGCTCCGGGCCGGGAGGGGCTCGGGGCCGCATTCTATTTTTATATATTCTTTCCGAATTGAGGAGAATACCCCACCGCCATGATTCGTGCCACCCTCTATGATTGGATTTCCAGCGATGCGATCCCCTTCTCCCTCGATTCGCCCGAGACCCTCAACGTCGCCATCGACAGGCTCATCGCCTCCCTCGACCCCTCGGTTGAGCTCCTCGGCTTTGGCGAGGCGCTCCACGGCGGCGAGGAGATCCTCCTCCTGCGAAACCGGCTCTTCTGGCGATTGGTGGAGAGGCATGGCTACAGCGCCATCGCCATCGAGAGCAGCTTCCCGCGGGGAAGGGCTGTGAACGATTACGTCAAAGGCCGCGGCCCCAAATCCTACGACGCCGTCCGGGAGGCAGGGTTCAGCCACGGCTTCGGCAGCCTTGAGGCGAATCGGGAGCTGGTGGAGTGGATGAGGGCGTACAACGCCGATCCCACACATAAAGTAAAGCTCCATTTTTACGGCTTCGACAGCCCGACGGAGATGACCTTCAGCGACAGTCCGAGCCGCGTCCTCCATTTCGTCCTCGACTACCTCGAATCGATCGACGGCCCCGGCGGCCGGGCGCGTCGCGAGCGGATCGACTCGCTCCTCGGCCGGGATTCGGACTGGGAGAATCCGGCCGCCATGACCCATCCCAATCGGTGGGCCTGACGCCTGAGGCGACGGCGCTCCGGATCGAGACGGAGGAGATAATATCGGAGCTTTTGGTCCGGCGTCCGGAGCTCGCAGCCAGGGGCGGCGTGAGCAGCTATCAGGAAGCCTTCCATTATGCCAGGGTCGCCCGGCAGCTTCTGAACTATCATGCCGTCCTGGCCCGGGATTCGCCCGACCGGATCGTCCTCGCCCTTGGCCTTCGGGATGCGATGATGGCGGAGAACCTTGAGTACATCGTCTCCCGTGAACGCGGCCGAGGAAAGGTGCTGATCTATGCCCACAACAGCCACCTCCGGCGCAGCAAGGCCGAGTGGCAGCTGGGAGCCGACCTCCTCCGATGGTGGCCGGCGGGCGCTCACCTCTCCGAGATCTTCGGCCCCCGCTACGCGGCGATCGGAACGGCCGTCGGCGTCTCCGATGAGAACGGCATCGTCGAGCCAGAATTCGGGACCCTGGAGGCGAGGCTCGCCGCTGCGGCTTCAGGGCTGGGGGTCTTAATCCCGACTCACAGGGGCCGGGGGCTTTCGTCTACGGAGATCGAAGCCCTCCCGATCCGGTCGGGGAGCGCGAAGAACCCGACATATTTCCCGCTGACGCCGAAGAGCCTCGCCGACTTCGACGCGCTGGCTTTTCTGGATAAGGTGGGATACAGCCGGGGCGGGCCGGAGCTGCCGTAGGGGAAGAAGAAAAAACAGCTTCCTTCTTCTGAAGCTGAAAGGATCTATTCTAGGAAGGCAACTGGGCAGGAAGAAGTCTTTTGACCTAAAAATCCGTTTCATATGAACCATCAAACCCGAACTTTATCCAAAAGTCTTTATATGAAAACTTTAGAGAATGGGAGCTTATGACAAGCATTCAATTAAAGCTCACCTTTGTACTTATGGCGCTACTGATCTCCTCGACCTCATCGATGGCTGTTATATCCGTTCCCGCAGATTACACCAGCATCCAGGCTGCCATTGATGCGGCCCAAGATGGCGATGTGATTGAGGTGCAGAGTGGAATATACCGTGAGAACCTGGATGTCGACAAGCCCCTTACATTGAGGGGCATTGGTATGCCCACGGTCGACGCTGGAGGGAAAGGGAGCGCGATCACGCTGAGCGCTGATGGGATAACGCTTGAGGGATTTCTTGCGACGAATTCCAGCATAAGCACCTATGATGCGGGGATTGAAATAGCATCAGACTACAACATCATCAAAGGCAATAGCGCCAACGAGAATCTCGTGGGCATTTTCCTCTCCAAGTCCAACAACAACACTATCGAGGGCAACAAAGCCAGTTACAACGATCGTGGCATCTATATGTATAAATCAAGAAAAAACGTCATGAGAAATAACGCGATGTCTAACAATCTGTACAATTTCGGTGCCGAGTTTGAAATTGGAACAGACACCCAGATGATGATGATGTTGTCCGATATAGGTTTTGACGTTATCATCAGCCCACAAAAGGATCAAACCGATGTTGACTCCGTCTGGGAAAACGACATCGATATCAGCAATTTGGTGGAAGGAAAGCCAATATATTACCTGGTAAATGAATCCGACATGATGCTAGATTCAAACTCAAACGCGGGCGTGGTCTATTGTATCGATTGCGAAAACATAACCTTAAACGGCTTGAACCTCGTCAATAACATGTACGGGGTAAATTTCTTTAACACCATGGACTCGAAAGTTGAGAACTGCCATATAAATAACAATGAGCTTATGGGTATAATCTTTTCATACTCGATGAACAACTCCATCTATCGCAACAATGTCAGCCATAATCAGAATGGCATCGGACTGCTAGATTCCAATAACAACAGTATCGTTTCCAGCGGAATCAGATACAACAATATGAGTGGTGTAACATTCGTCTTTGGATCGCACTACAACACCATCATCGACAACCAGATCGAGAGAAATGATGGCGGAGTGATCTTTTATCGCTCATCCTATAACGCCATCATTGGCAATAATATCACCAATCACAACCGCAGTATCATAATCTCAGATTCCATAAACAATACTGTTAAGGGCAACAACGTAAGCCACAGTGAAATGGGAATCGCCCTCTTGGCATCCAAAGACAATAGCATCATAGGTAACAACGCCAGCTACAACGAAATGGGGATAGTCCTCCAGGCCTCCAATGATAACGTAATCAATGGCAACAACGCCAGCTACAACGAAAATTCAGGCATAGAACTCGTCGATTCCAACAATAACGACATCAGAGGCAACAGAGTCGACTATAACGAAATGGGCGGCTTTGTCCTCTCTGAGAGCTCCAACAATACCATCCGAGCCAATAATGCCAGCTACAATGAAATGGGCATCGGAACCGATGAGTCCTCCAATAATACTTTATTCATGAATAGCTTCTGCCACAACGGATTTTTAGGTATCGGGCTTATGTTTAATTCCAGCAACAACGACATCTATAGGAACAGTCTCGTCGATAACGAAGTGGTAAGCGCCATCGACAACTGCACAAATACCTGGGACGACGGCGCCGCAGGCAACTACTACAGCGACTTCAACTGCACCGACTCAGACAGCAACGGGATCTGCGATTCAGTCCACAGAATCTTTGGCGGCGAAAATGTCGACAGGTACCCGCTTGCTGCGCCTCCAACTTGATTGAAACAAATCAGAAGTTCCTTGAGATCGAATGCTTCGGATCCTCACTACCCCCTTCCACTTCACCAGCTCCGAAGCCCTTTTTTCCCTCCGCGCCCAAACCCCCCGCCATGAACCTCAAACAGATCGGCGCGATCCACTCCCCCTTCAAGACCAGATCCGAAGCCCCCTTCCAGGGGAGGCACTCGGAGGAGGTCTGCGAGGTGGAGGTCTTCGAGGAGTTTCTTCCGGGCCTTGCGGACGTGGAGGGGTGCACCCACCTCATCCTCCTCTACTGGCTCGACCGGGCTGATCGAAAGATGCTCAAGGCCTTTCCCCCCTACGACCGAAAGGAGCACGGCGTCTTCGCCACCCGGTCGCCGAACCGGCCGAACCCCATCGGCGTGGGGATCGTCGAGCTTCTGGGGATCTCCGGCGGGAGGCTGCGGGTCCGGGGGCTGGACGCCCTGGAGGGAACGCCGCTCCTGGACATCAAGCCCTACTTCTCGGAGGTCGACAGCATCCCCAATGCCACCGTCGGCTGGCGGAAGTGAAGAGCTCGGAAGCGGGTGGGGTCCGCCGGCGTCAGGGAAAATCTAAGCTCTAAAAATATGGAGGGCGTGAGGCCCTTCGGGCCTTACCTGCCCCCTCGTTCCTGTTTTTATCCGCTCCCTCAGGCGGAGGCCAGGGGAGCTGATACCGGCGCCGCCGTCGCCGCCGGCCCTTCTCCTACGGAGATCCTGCCAAGCGGGGGCGGGGAGATCGGCGAAAACGCCTTCATGTATCTGACCAGCGCCTCCAGGTCGGTGACGGCGCAGACCCGATCGACCCCCTGGCTGAAGGTGGCAAAGCCGTCTCCACCTTCCGCCAGGAATGCGTTCGCCGCCACCCTGTAAGTCCCCTCGGGATCGATGGGGACCCCGTCGATCTTTATGCCGGAGATATCGACTCTCTCTCCTGCGGGGGCGGACCTGCTCCAGACGTAGGAGAAGCCGCTGGATACCTGGAGGATCCGGTTCTGTCCTTCGGCGGGGTTGTCGAACTGCTCCTCGAGGACCGAGTCGATCTCTTCCCCGGTCAGGGTCAGGACGATGAGGCTGTTGTCGAAGGGCTGGATGTTGAAGGCCTCCTGATAGGTCACCTCGCCCGGCTGCTCCTCTCCGGCGATATCGTCGAAGATCAGGTCGGTCCGGATCCCGCCGGGGTTGATGATGGCCACCACCGCGCCGCTGCCCCCGGCTTCGCCTGCACCATCGGCACCACCATCGGCATCACCATCGACCTCGCCCTCGACCTCGCCATCACCATCGTCGTCGATCCCGTCCGTTTCATTGCCGTTGCCGGAGGTGGCCCAGAGCTGGGCATCGCAGATCAGATCGCCCAGGGGCGACTCGCCAGACTCCGAGGCGTTCCTGGATATGTCGGCGGTGATCGACCCGATCACCTCGTTGGTCAACGGTCCCAGGAGAATCTCATACTTCTCCAGAAGCTTAGATATGGCCGGGTCCTTGGGGACGTCTCTGGTCACCGCCACGTTCTTCGCCCTCACCTCGACCACGTCCCTCGTGGCCGGACTGATGACCAGATCGATGTCGGTGATGAACTTCCCCTGGGACCCGGCCTGGGTCACGACCCTTCCGTCCACAGTCGCAACGTAAGCCTGGTGGCTGTGGCCGGTGATGAACAGGTCGACCTCATCGCTGGTCCGGTTGATGATATCCTCCAGCGGCTCGCACGGCAACATCCCCTCGTTCGGAAGTCCCGACGCCAGCGCCCCGTTGTGGATGAGAACCACCATCGTCTCCACCCCTTCCTCCTTCAAGGCCTGGACGCAACCGTTGATGGCGTCGGCCTCATCGATGAACTTGAGCCCCGCCACCCCCGAGGGGACCACCACTGCCGGGGTTGAGCTCAGGGAGACTCCGATGAAGGCCACCGGAACGCCGCTGATGTTCCTCACAGCGTAGGGAGGAAAGATCGTTTCTCCCGTCGTCTCGTTGACCACATTGGCGGCGAGGTAGCTGTAACCCGCCCCCACGAACCGATCCCCGTCCTGGCAGCCGGTCTCCGCATGGCAGCAGCCGTACTGGGTCCGGAAGAGCTCGGCAGCCCCCTCGTCGAACTCGTGGTTTCCGACGGCGGAGTATTCGAAGCCCATCATGGAAAGGGCCTCGATCGTCGGCTCATCGTGGAAGAGTCCGGAGAGGAGGGGGCTGGCCCCGATGTTGTCTCCGGCCGAGACCAAGACCGTCTCCGGGTTTGTGGCAATAAGCCCTTTCAGGGCGGTCGCCAGATACTCGGCTCCCCCTGCCGCCACCGATACGGGCTGGCATTCGCTGTCGCGCCCGACGGTCACCGTCCCTGAAGGAGGCTCAAGCGCGCCGTGAAGATCGTTGATGGCCAGGATCTGGACCTCCAGGGTCTCATTCTCCAGCGGGGCCTGGGAAGATGAGGCCAGGCCGGTCATTGCGAGACATAACAGAACCGATAAAAAAAGATCGGTGAAGGTGGATCTCGGGATTCCATCCCTGAGTTTGCTGGCTTTAAGGTTCAAAGCAACTCCTCGAACTCTCCAAAGGATTCCCCGTAGATATATTTTTGTATCTTTTTTGAATGGAAGTCCGATCCGGCTGGGAGGAGAGAGAGAAAGGCGTATATATTCCCCATCTCTTCAAAGAGCGGCCCTGAGGATCCGCCTCCTGGCCCCAAGCCAAAATAGAGAACATTCCCCATGTTGGAGACCGAGATCTCATCCCAGACCATCTTCTCTGCCGGAGACTTTCCGCTATTAGCTCTGGCCGCGGTCCTGGTCGCCATCGCCACCCGGCAGCTCTTGCCGACCAGGGTGATGATCTGGCAGATCATGTTCGCGGGAGGAGCGGCCGTCCTCCTCGCGGGATCGATCTCTCCCCCCCGAGCCCTGGGGGCGATCAACGTGGACGTGATGCTCTTTCTTTTCGGGATGTTCGTCGTCGGGGTGGCCCTGGAGGAGAGCGGATACCTGGCCAGCCTCTCCAGCCGGATCTTCAGGCGGGCCAGGAGCGTCGACCAGCTCGTCCTGGCCATCCTCTTTGGGACCGGGGTCCTCTCGGCGCTGCTGATGAACGACACCCTGGCCATCGCGGGAACCCCCCTCCTCATCCAATTCTCAAAGAAATACGATATATCGCCCCGGCTCCTCCTCCTCTCCCTCGCCTTCGGGGTGACCATCGGGAGCGTGGCAAGCCCCATCGGAAACCCCCAGAACCTGCTCATAGCCCTGGCCGACGGCGTCCCCAACCCCTTCGTCACCTTCTTCTGGCACCTGGCCCTCCCCACCGCGGTCAACCTCCTCCTCGCCTTCGGAGCTCTCAGGCTCTTCTTCGGCCAGGAGTTCGGCAGCCGGACCCTCAACACCATCCAGGATTCGGTTTCGGATCCCGAGCTGGCCCGCCTCTCGAAGATCTCCCTGGCCGTGGTCCTGGCTCTGATCGGTCTCAAGATCGCCTCCGTCTCCCTGGGCCTCGGCTCCCCCCTCGGCCTGACCGAGATCGCCCTCCTCGCGGCTCTTCCCATCCTGGTCTTCAGCCCCCGGAGGATCGAGCTGGCGAGGAAGGTCGACTGGAGGACCCTGCTCTTCTTCGCCTCCATGTTCGTTCTGATGGAGAGCGTCTGGAATACGGGCCGTTTCCAGGGAGCCCTGGATGGCTCGGGCCTGGATGCCGCCTCGATCCCGGTGATCCTCGCCACCAGCGCCCTCGCCAGCCAGCTCATATCCAACGTCCCCTTCGTCGCCCTCTACCTCCCCCTCCTCTCCCACCTCGGAGCCTCGGTGGAGGGGATGATGGCCCTGGCCGCCGGGTCAACCATAGCCGGAAACCTCACCGTCATGGGGGCGGCGAGCAACGTCATCATTGTCCAGAACGGCGAGATGAGGGGGGTTTCCATCTCCTTCTCCGACTTTGTGAAGGTGGGGGCTCCCCTCACCGCCGCAAACCTCATCGTCTACTGGATCTTCCTTGCCGTCATCTGATCCCCTCGCCGACGGGAAAAACCCGACATGTATTTAGGGCGAGAAAGAGGAGTTCATCGAGGAACGCGGGCCTTGCCATCGCGAACCGAGATATGCCCAGAAGATCAATCCCGGAGTTCTTCCGAAGATTCGGAAAGATTCCGGGTGAATTAAGCAGAATGAGATGATGCTGAATGAAGCTGAGATCCTGCATAAAGAAGTACAAGACCGACACCCATCGGGCCTTCTCTCCGGAGGAGACCCTCGATCGGATAGCGCCCAAGATGGAGCTTGCAGGGATAACCAGGGTGGCCGACATCACCAACCTGGACCGGATCGGAATCCCGGTCTTCTCCAGCATCAGGCCCGCCGCTGATAAGGGGGCTATATCCGTCTACAACGGGAAGGGAGCCACCCCCGCCGAGGCCAGGGTCTCGGCGATGATGGAGGGGATCGAGCGGTACTCGGCGGAGGTCCACAATAGAGAGCTTCTGGTGGAGAGCTACACCAGGCTGAAGGCCGATCTGAACACGGTAGATCCGCGCGACCTCGCCCCGCCCCAGGAATCGAATCCCGATATGGCGATCCCCTGGGTCTCTGGCTACGATCTGATCCGAAAAGAGGAGGTGATGGTCCCGGCGAGCGGCGTCTTCCACCCCCTGCCCGCGGAGTATCCGCAGCTCTTCAGGACCAACACCAACGGACTCGCCTCCGGGAACGTCCTGGAGGAGGCGGTCTTCCATGGCCTCTCCGAGGTGATCGAGAGGGACGCCTGGTCCCTGGTGGAGGCGGTGAAGAGGACCGGGGCCCTGGTCACCGATGTCGAGAACGGACTTGCGGCGGGACTGATGGAGAAGTTCGCCGCGGCCGAGGTGGAGGTGAGGATCAAGGACATCACCAGCGACATCGGCATCCCCACCATAGCCGCGGCCTCCGACGATCTTCAGCTGAAGGACCCGGCCCTTCTCACCATCGGCATGGGGACCCATACCAACGCCGAGGTGGCGGTCCTCCGGGCCCTGACCGAGGTCGCCCAGTCCAGGCTGACCCAGATCCACGGGGCGAGGGAGGACACGACTACGGCGGACTTCCGAAGGCAGATCGGATACGAGAGGACCAAGCGGCTGAACCGGCACTGGTTTGAGGATGCTGGGACCAGGCCCTTCGGCGAGATCGAGTCTCAGGACAGCGAGGACTTCTTAGACGACATCAACCTCATGCTAAAAAGGCTCGAGGCCTCCGGGATGGACCGGGCGATCGTGGTCGACCTCACCCGAGAGGAGATCGGCGTTCCCGTGGTGAGGGTGGTGGTCCCGGGCCTCGAGCAGAGCGCCGTGGATCAGGACCGAAGAGGGCAGCGGTGGAGAGATGAGGTCAAGAGACATCGTCGTCTTTCTCGGGCCCAGCCTGGATAGGTCCACCGCCGGGGAGATCCTTCCCGCCGACTATCGCCCCCCCGCCAGGAGGGGCGACGTCTACAGGGCTGCCAAAGAGGGCGCGAGGATGATCGGGCTCATCGACGGGGTCTTCTTCCAGGACAGCGCCGTCGCCCACAAGGAGATCCTCCGGGTCCTGGAGATGGGGGTCGCGGTGGTGGGAGCCTCCAGCATGGGAGCCCTCCGGGCCGCAGAGCTGCACCCCTTCGGGATGGAGGGGGTGGGCGAGATCTTCCGCCAATATCGGGACGGGATCCTCATCTCCGACGACGAGGTGGCCCTCATCTTCGATCCCCTCACCTTCGCCCCCTTATCCGAGCCCCTGGTGAACATAAGGGATAACCTCAGGGCCGCCCTGGAGAGGGGGGCGATCGACTCCGAGGCGGCCCAGGAGATCCTGGATGCGGCCTCGTCCCTCTACTTTCCAAAAAGATGCTACGACCGGATCCTGGAGGAGGCGAAAGGGCTCGACGAGGTCCAGCGGGAGGGCTTCAAGAAGTTTCTCCGGGAAGAGAAGAGGGATCTCAAGAGGGAGGATGCCATCAGGGCCCTGGAGCGGATGAAGGAGATGGCAGAGCGATCATGATCATAAAACTCAAAGCCTTCGCCCGGTATAGAGACCTTCTGGAGGGGGAGATGGAGCTTGACCTTGCCGGCGGCGCCACGGTCCTCGACCTTCTGAATCAGATCGCCGCCAGGTCCGGAGATCTGAGATACCAGATCTTCAACCCCTCAGGTGAGGTCAGAGAGGACGTGAACGTGATGGTCAACGGCAGGCACTTCGAGTCTCTGGACGGCGGCAAAACGCCCCTATCAGAGGGAGACGAGGTGGCCATCTTCCCTGCGGTGGTGGGGGGCTGAACTGCCGGATCGATTCCGATGTTCTGTAACATTCGAGGCGCAAGATGCTCGATTTTGAAGATCCGCGATACGACCGGCAGATCAGGCTCTTCGGGGCCGAAGGCCAGAGGAAGATAAAGGAGGCCACCGTCCTGGTGGTGGGGGCCGGAGGCCTGGGGTCATCGGCATCGGTCTATCTCGCCGCAGCCGGGGTGGGCCGGATCATCGTGGTCGACGGCGACGTGGTCGAGCTGAGCAACCTCAACCGCCAGATCCTCCACTGGACCGGGGATCTCGGCCGTTCCAAGGCCGTCTCGGCGGCAGAGACGATCCGGGGGCTCAACCCCGAGGTGGAGGTGGAGGCGGTCGACGCCTTCGCCGACCAGGAGAACCTTGGGGGCCTGGTGGGCGAGGCCGACCTGGTGGTGGACGCTCTGGACAGCTTTTCCGCAAGACGCCTCCTGAACAGGACAGCCCAGGAGGGGAGGGTCCCCCTCTTTCACGGAGCCGTATCCGGCTTCGACGGCCAGGTCACCACCATCATCCCGGGACTGACCCCCTGCCTGCGGTGCATCTTCCCCCGCTCGGTCCCGAAGGAGACCAGCCCCGCCCTGGGAGCCACCTGCGGGGTCATCGGCTCCATCCAGGCCATGGAGGCGGTCAAGCATCTGACCGGCCAGGGCTCGCTCCTCACCGGGAGGCTCCTGATCTGGGACGGCCGCCGGGCCTGCTGCGACCTTGTCCCCATCGAGAGGAATCCCGGCTGCCCCGACTGCGGCGGTGAAGAGTTTTAAGTAGATAGGCGGCCGAGGAGATGATATGGAAAGTTCTGGTGATGCAACCCCGGAGACGAAGTCGGGGAAGAGAAGGTCCCTAATCCTCCTCGGCTGTCCCGAGGTTCCGGTCCAGACCAGCATCGCCCTCTACCTGGCCTTCAGGCTGAGGGAGAGGGGTGACGAGGTGGTGGTGGCGGGAACTGGCGCCGCCCTCAAGCTGACCAGGCTCGCTGATCCTCAAGGCCACTACCTGGGCGAGACCATGAACATTGACCGATGCATAGCGATGATCTCGGAGGGAAAGACCGACTTCGACCGGTGCTTCGCCTTCGCCCACAGCGACGCCGGCATAACCTACGCCGGAACCATCAGCTACATCTCCAGGGCAGAGCTCTTCCTTCTGCTCTTCGGACGGGGCGTCGAAGAGCTGGAGAAGACGGTGGATTTCGAGTGCAGAAAGCTGGCCGCAAAGGCGGTCCACGACCCCACCCCCTTGAAGAAGCTCATAGACGAGGTGATCTGATTGGGATGCATCGAGGAGATGAAGTACGAGATCCTCCTCTCCCAGTGCTCATTCAAAGAGGCGAGGGAGTACATAAAGAAGAACTGCAAGGAGAACGTCGAGGTCCCGCCGGGATATCGGATCTTCAACGTCCATCTCATAGGAGTGCCGCCGCTACTGATCGGAATCGACGGCGAGAAGGTGATCTTCCCCTACACCAAGCCCTGCTACGGGACCTTCGTCCTGCGCGTAGACGGAGATGAGGAGATCCCCAAGCTGAGGGCCAGGAGATGAGGGTGCTGGTCAGAGCCTTCGCCAAGTTCAGGGAGAGTGCAGGGGGGGAGGTGGCCATCGATCTCAAAGATGGCTCCAGCCTTCGCGACCTCCTGGAGGCGGTGGTGTCGGACCATCCCGAGCTCTACGGCGACCTCTTAAGCCCCGAAGGGGCTATCGGCGACAAAGTGACCATCCTGCTGAATCGGAAGGGGGCCGACCTCTCCGATCCGGAGAAGACGATCCTGGAGGAGGGGGACGAGGTGGCGCTTCTGCCGCCCTTCTCCGGCGGTTGAGGCTTGGACCCGAATCTCATTTTTGAATTCTCACTTCAATCCTGGAGGCTCATGCTCGAATCCCTCGAACCCGGAGGCTTATGTCCAATCCTTGAACTCGGAGGCTCATGCTTGAAATCCCCGAACCCGGAGGCTTATGTCCAATCCCTTGAACCCGGAGGCCTGAGCCCTTGATCAACATCACCGAGCAAGAATTCTCCATCCAGGAGGTGGTGGCCAGGGCCAGACGAAAGGAGGCCGGAGCCGTCGTATCCTTCCTCGGGACGGTCAGAGACGACGGAATTTTGGGGATGGAGGTGGAGGCCTACCGGGATGTGGCGATGGGAGAGCTGGAGAAGATCCGGGATGAGGCGATGGAAAAGTTCGGCCTTTCTTCCGTCGAGGTGATCCACAGGGTCGGGCCCTTATCGTTGGGAGACGATATCGTCCTCATCGTCTGCAGCGCAGCCCACAGGCAGGCCGCCTTTCGAGGCTGTGAATACATCCTGGAGGCGGTCAAGGCCCGCGTCCCCATCTGGAAGAAGGAGATCCGGGCCGAAGGCGGACGGTGGGTTTGAACTCCGGAAAAATCGGTCTTCCGGGCGACGAGACGAGGGAGGCCCGGCTCAGACTATGGGCACCAGGGTCAGGTTTCCCAACTCGTCCCGGACCATATAATGGGGCTCGGTTCGGGGTATCAATCCATAGATGCAGAGGCCGCCGTTCAGCTCCTTGATCACGAAATACGTATCTGCTATGTGGGAGGTCATCCTGATGCTCTTCTGGCCGGACTTGACCACGACCACGTTCACGTCGCTCGTCTCCTTCCACTTCTGAAACATGCGGCTGGAGGCGCTGAGCATCTTCTCGTAGCCGAAGGCGAACTCCATGGAGTCGAGCCCCAGGATGTTGAGGATCGGCTGGCCCGTCCTCGCTCTGAGGCCGTCCCAGTGCTTGAAGAGGGTCTCATACCACTGGTCCCGGTCGCCTCCCGGCTCCAGGACCATCACATTGGAGGGGACGAAGACGTCCCTTCGGGCGAGCTGGTAGCCGATGCTGGGAACGATGTGGACCGCCCTCCCGTTCTTTACCGAGTTTGAGGCCAGGGCGGTCAGGACCTGGTAATACCTCTTGCCGACCCCGTGGTCGATCTCCAGAACGTTGCAGGACCCAAAATCAAGCCCCCCGGTGATCCTGTCGAAGTCGCCTATCCCCGTGGAGATGGAACCCTCGGAGGGGTCGGAGATCCTGTCCACGTCGGTCAAAATCCGGATCTGGGGGCTGATATTATCGGTGGAGGGCTCGAAGTAGCGGAACCTTCCTTGGTGAAGGGTGCAGGTGTAGATCTTCTGCTTGATCTCCACCCCCCTCAGCTTATCCAGTCTGATCTCTCGCGCGTACCTGGTGGTCATCCCTTCGGGCCGGTTTTCGGCGGATAGGGGGGAGGTCATCCTGACGTTCTTGAGGGTTAGGACGCCGTCGACGATGTAATTGAGGGGGAGAAGGTCCGCCGACTCGCTGACGAATATGATGGGGATGCCCATGTCCCGGGCGAACTCACAGATGTTCTGCTCCAGGCTGTGCTGGGCGTCACCGAGGATGGCGGAGGTGTAGTTTATGACCGCGTCCCAGCTGTCGATGACGATCATGGGGTCGTCCATGTCGTCGGCCTGGTCCAGGAAGGTCTTGAAGAAGTCGAGGACCGTCTCGTAGCTGGAGCCCTCCTGCTCACCATTCCTGAGGCTTCGGAGGCTTTCGAGGAGCATCTTCTGGGTGGCGTTGACCACGTTGCTCTTGGGGATGGTCTCCCCGATCCAGGGGAACATGGCATAGACCCGGTGGGGGTTGACCCTGGTGGATATGTACATGCCGTTATTGCTCTTGCAGACGGAGCTCATGATCTCCAGGGCCAGAGTCGTCTTTCCGGTGCCCGGAGTCCCCTTGATCAGAAGGGTCTGCCCCTCTTCTACCCGGAAGAATTCGTGAATCTCGGAGGGTATGCGCATAGTTTGCATCCACCATACTCAATGTCAAATGATGTGACGTATCTTATTTAAGGCTAATTTAGGGGCCGATGGATGGCGTTTGTGGTCTTCCAGGATCTCCTGAGGGAAGTTCTAGAGACCTTGGTGAAAGAGAGATTGGATCCCATAGCCTACTCCGGCTGACGGAACCATTTTTTCATCAGCCTCTCCAGGGCATCCACCTTATCGGGCTTCACCTTGAAGGAGAAGGAGACGATCACGTCGTCGGATAGATCTTCGAGCTGGGCTATGACTGAAAAGTTGAGAGGCCGCATCTGTACGACTTCGCCCCTTTGGACGGCGGCAGAAACCTCCTTCAGGTCGGCTATATCTTCCTCTGCTCCAACGGCCTCCTGGGGCTTTCTGGCGCTCCTCCAGAGCTTGGAGGGGCCGACCTCAACGAACTCGCATTTGCCTTCGGACTTGAGAACTGAAAGGTACTTTATGGCCGTGGTCTTGCTCACCCCCGCCCGCTTGGCCACGTCTACGGTGGTCAGACCGACCTCGGAATCCTCGATGGCCTTCAGAATTCTCTCCTCGTAAGATGCCATTTTTCCGTCAACCTCTCTTCGATCTTCTCTCGTCACTTATCCCTATAACCCTGTCTCCTATCCTGTCTCTTCAACCCCGTCTTTTCGATCTTCTCTCTTCAACCTTCCTCTGGGAGCAGCTCGCGCAACCGGTAAACTTTCCTAATTAATATTCATATTCGACCTTTTCGTATATAAGCCTCTTGTCGATGGTGCGAGTTTCCAGAGGCGAACCGACGGTCAAAAGCTTTTAATCATCGAGTTCCAATAGGTGATGATGCCCGACGAACATCCAGCCGTTTTGGATGATGATCGCCCTGACGAAGCCGGCCCAGGGGCCAGAGGAGCCAGGGGAGGAAAAGGAGCCGATGGAGCCGAAGGAACGGAAGAAACGGAAGGAACAAAACGAGCCGAAGGAGTCGAAGGATTGGAGGAATCCGGAGGCGGCAAAGCCGACCAGGGCAGGCTTCGCGATCCAGAGAATTGGCCCCCCATCCGAGGGGATTATCGGCTTGGCGACCCCGGGTCCCGGATCGCGGTGGTGACCCTGGCCAGCAGCCTCGCGGCGCGGAGCGCGGCGATCTCGGGCCCCTGCAAGACCGAGAATCTGGGGGTGGAGAAGGTGGTCGCAAACATCATCTCCAACTCCAACCTCCGCTTCCTCCTGGTCTGCGGCCAGGAGTCGAAAGGCCACCTCCCCGGCGACTCCATCATCGCCCTCCACAAAAACGGGATCGACAAGGACGGGAGGATCGTGGGGTCGAGGGGGGCGATCCCCTTCATCGAGAACCTGTCGGCGGAGGCGATCGACCGGTTCCAGCGGCAGGTGGAGGTGATCGACCGGATCGGACTCGTCGATGAGGGCGAGATCGAGGAGATCGTCCGAAAATATCGAATCCTCTCCGAGCCCTTCCCCGAGCCGCCGATGGAGGTAGTGAAGCGGAGGGCGCGGCGGGCGATGGACGAGGCCTCCTCTGGCGACGCCGTCTTCGGCGAGGGGGTATACCTTGACGCCTCGGCTTGGCTGGTGGCGGAGAGGGTGGAAGAGAGGGGTTCGGCTCAATCTGAATCCTAGCCGGCCACGGGGCGGAAGAACCTCTTGTTGCGGCGATCAGCCCCTCCAGATGGCCGAAGAAGTTTTTATAATATGGAAATCGATCTGAGCCGAGGCGAAGGCGGGGCCGGATTCTGGATCGAGATCGAAATCGAGATGGTCAAGCCGAAGGCCAGCCGATAAGAGCCCGGTCGCTCATCCCAGGAGGCGGAAGATCGATGGATGAAAACAGGTTTAGCGATGGCATATTCTTGATGCACACAGACAGGTTCGAGGAGGCGGTGGAGTTCTTCAAGAGCTTCGTCGAGGAGGACCCCTCCGACGTCGAGGCGTGGTACAAGCTGGCAGTGGCCTACCTGGGGGCGGGCAGGCTGGACGAGGCGAGGGGCTCCGCCGAGCGGGCCGTGGAGCTCGAACCCCGCGATCCGGAATATCTGAACCTCCTGGGCGGGATCTCCTCCCTCAAAAACGACGACGAGGGGGCCCTGGAGTGCTTCGAGAGGGCCATCGAGGCCAGGCCCGACCACGCCCGGGGCTGGATCTCGAAGATCATGACCCTGCGGAACCTCGACCGGATCGAGGAGGCGAAGGAGGCCTATCGGCAGGGTGTCGGCGTAGCCCCGACCCTCCGGGACCCCGAGGAATGGAACGACCTTGCGGGGGCGATCTTCGACCGGGGGGACTATGCGGCCACCATCGACTTTCTCGACTTCCTCCTGGAGCTTGAGCCGGAGGAGCCGAGCTACAAGTTCAACAAGCTCGGCCCCCTCTCCAAGCTGAAGAGGTACGACGCCGTCGCCGACCTGGCCGGGGAGCTGGTGGAGGCGATGCCCGACTTCGTCCCCGGCTGGATGGTGAGGGGGATCGCCCTCATCGGCCTGGAGAGGTATGAGGAGGCGGTGGAGTCCTTCGACCGGGCGATCCTGCTGGACCCCACCAGCAATGAAGCCCGGGAGATGAAGGAGAGGACCCTGGAGTACCTGGAAGAGGTGAAGAGGGGCTGAGGCGCCGAGGTTTTTTTGGTGATGACCACTCTCGCCTAACCATCCTCGCGCCTCATCTTATCAGATAGGTCTTGCCGATGGCGGTGATCAGGAGGGCCAGGAAGACAGAGCCGAGGAGCCGCTCCAGGATGACGAGCCGCTTGTGCTTTTCGGCCCTGTACTCCGTCGAGGGGTAGAGGAAAGAGGTAAAGCCCGAGGTGAAGGTGGTGAGGCTGAAGAGGAACGGATCGATGAAGGTGAGCTCTCCTCTCCTCAGGACGGTCTTGATCTCAACGACTTCAAACTTGCCGTCTCCTGCCGTTTCCTCCGAAGGATTTCTCTCTTGTTCCTCACTGATGTACTTCTTGATGTTCCCGCCGTTTCTGAAAAACATCCCAAAAATCAGGACGAAAAGAGCGATCCACGTAAGTGTATAATACGGCTTCACACCGTATCCGTACAAGATCCATTCGAGAGTGTCTGTGACTTTCTCGACACCAACATTATGTGTTCTGCAAATGTTCCTGTATTCATAGTAACAGTTATTGAAGTCGCCAAACCAACCTACCTTTTTGTAGTTTTCCATCAAATCAAGATAAAACGCAATTTCTCGATTATAGTCGCCAACGATTAAACGCTGGATTGGTTTCCACGAAAGGAGAACTCTTCTATTAAATTTTGTTTCATTAGCATAAAGCGTGTTCATATAAGTGTTTTCAAAATACGCATTTTCGCTGAATTCAGCATACCTGAAGTCAGCATCGCCGAAAAACTGCGCTTCTGAAAAAACTGAATAGCTGCCGAACTTTACACTCCCGAAATAGGCATCACCGCTTACCTCCGCCTCTGTGAAGATCGCATCGTCGATGAAATTCGCCGTACTGAAGTCGGCATCATCATTGAACTCCGCCCCAAAGAAGTCGGCAATTCCGTTGACCTGAACACCACCAATTTCCCTCGGAAAATGGACTATTATACCTGGAGGTGTAGAATATCTAAACGCTCCAAAGTCGGCCTTGTCATCGAAGGTGGCGTCCACGAAAGTGGCATCACCATTGAATTTTGACCCTTTGAAATTTGCGTCTTCGCTGAAGTTCGCCTCCAAAAAGGTGGCCCCTCCGCCGCTGAAGTTCGTCCGCTCAAAGTCTGCAATGCCGCCGAAGTTCGCCGAAGTGAAGTAGACACATTTGCCTGAGTAGTTACCAACGAAGTTCGCCTCATCGAAGTTGGCGTCGTCGCTGAATATAGCATCTATGAAGTCTGCATAGCCGCGGAAGTTCGCACGACTAAAGGAGGACGAGCCGCTAAAGGTCGCACTCCTGAGGTATGCATCTCCGCTGAAATTAGCATCCCAAAACCAGGCGTCACCGGTGAAGTTCGCATATGCAAAGTCGGCATAGCCGCGGAAGTTCGCCCCCATGAAGTAGGCATCTCCGCTGAAATTAGTGCCCACAAAATTGATCGGCTCTTTGAAGATTGCATTGCCGAGGTTCACATCGCCTCGAATCTCGGAGAACAGTATGCTTATCGAAGATTCGACTATCTTTACATCTTCGGTCAGACCGTAATATTTAATTTCATCTTCAGTTCTCTCGACGTGCTTTATTGGCAGCTCCACCCCGTTCAGGCTCAGATCCCCCACAATGATAACGCCGTAGTACCCCACCGGCTCGCCTCGCTCGATCTTCGCCAGAATCACGCTCGCTTGGACAATCTCACGTGGATCAGGCTCGCCGATGGCTACGCCCGCAAGAAGAAGAAGCGCCGCAAGCGCCAGGGCCAGGATCAAAGCCGGTCTCGTCTAATCTCCCTCCGATGGGATACTTTCGCACTGATCTGTAAAAAAGATTTGGTTGACCATAATCGTACAGCTTACGACGGTCGGAAGGATCGATTGTCCAGAACGGGGCAAAAAGTACTTCCTCTCGGAAAATCCTCTTCTCCGGAAGCCCCATGATGAAATCAAGCCAAATCCCGGATGCAGCCCCAGCCCCCCAGTTTCACCTCGCCTCCGACTTCGAGCCGAAGGGCTCCCAGCCCGAGGCGATCGATAAGCTCGTATCGGGCCTTGAGTCGGGGCGGAGCCTCCAGACCCTCCTCGGGGTCACCGGCTCCGGCAAGACCTACACCGTGGCCAAGGTCATCGATCGGGTTAAGAAGCCGACCCTGGTCATCGCCCACAACAAGACCCTGGCGGCCCAGCTCTACAACGAGTTCCGGGAGTTCTTCCCCGAGAACCGGGTCGAGTACTTCGTCTCCTACTACGACTACTACCAGCCCGAGTCCTACATACCGGCCAAAGACCAGTACATCGAGAAGGACGCCACCATCAACCCCAAGATCGAGCAGATGCGGCTCGCGGCGACGGCCTCTCTGATGTCGCGGGACGACGTCATCGTGGTGGCCTCGGTCTCCTGCATCTACGGTTTGGGTAATCCGGAGAACTTCCTGAAGATGGGATTTGAGCTGAAGGTCGGAGACCGGATATCCCGCCGGGAGATCCTGGAGCGGCTGGTCTCCATCCAGTACGAGCGAAACGAGATGGAGCTTGCGCCGGGGAGGTTCCGGGTGAAGGGGGAGACGATCGACCTCGTCCCCGGCTACTTCAACAACATCGTACGAATCGAGCTCTTCGGCGACGAGGTTGATCGGATATCGGAGATCGACCGGCAGACCGGCGCCCGTCGCGAGGAGATGAAGTACTTCTACGTATACCCCGCGAGACACTACGTCATCCCCGAGGAGGAGCAGAAGGGGGCGATCTCCTCGATCCTGGCGGAGCTGGAGGAGAGGCTTCCGGAGCTGGAGATGCTCGAAGCCCACCGGCTCCGGCAGAGGACCCTCTACGACCTGGAGATGATTGAGGAGACCGGAAGCTGCAAGGGGATCGAGAACTACTCCCGCCACTTCGACGGCCGAAGGCCGGGCGAGCCCCCCTACTGCCTCCTGGACTACTTCCCCGAGGATTTCCTCCTGGTCATCGACGAGAGCCACCAGACCATCCCCCAGCTCCGGGCGATGTACAAGGGCGACCGGTCCCGAAAAACGAGCCTCGTCGACTACGGTTTCAGGCTTCCCAGCGCCTACGACAACCGGCCCCTGCAGTTCGAGGAGTTCGAGCGGTTCATGAGAAAGGTCATCTTCGTCTCGGCGACCCCCGGCCCCTACGAGCTGGAGCGGTCGGGCCAGGTGGTCGAGCAGATCATCCGCCCCACGGGCCTGCTGGACCCCGTGGTCGAGGTCCGGCCGGTGGAGGGGCAGGTCCGGAACGTGATGCTGGAGATAGAACGAGTAGTCGCGGATGGCGACCGGGCCCTGGTGACGACCCTGACGAAGAAGCTCGCCGAGGAGCTGACCGACTTTCTCGCCAAGAACGGGATCCGGGCCCGCTACCTCCACTCCGAGATCCAGACCATCGAGAGGACCGAGATCATCCGGGAGCTCCGCCTGGGAAAGTTCGACGTCCTGGTGGGGATCAACCTCCTCCGGGAGGGGCTGGACATCCCCGAGGTGGGGTTCATCGGGATCTTGGACGCGGACAAGGAGGGCTTCCTCAGGGACGAGCGGAGCCTCATCCAGACCATCGGCCGGGCCTCCAGGAACGCCAACTCCCGGGTCGTCCTCTACGCCGACAAATTCACCGACTCGGTCCGGGGTGCGGTCCGGAAGACCGAAGAGCGGCGCGCCCTCCAGATGAGGTACAACTCCGAGCACGGGATCGTCCCCCAGACCATCATAAAGCCGATCCGGGAGAAGGAGGTCGAGATCACCGACACCCGGCACATACCGAAGTCCGACATCCCCAACCTGGTCATCGAGCTGGAGGCGGAGATGAAAGCGGCGGCTGACGCCCTGGACTTCGAGCGGGCTATTCAGCTGAGGGACACGATCAAGAAGCTGGAGAAGGAATTGACGGATCAGGAAAAGATGACCAAAATGGCGTGAAGGGAAGGAAAGATCGCCGTCTCCGACCTTCCCCGCTCCCTTCAGCTACTTCAGCTCGTACAGGATCTTCATCGCCTTGGTGAAGGGGGGCATCCCCGAGGTCAGAAGAACCACCCTCAGTACGTCCACGATCTCGTCTTTTGTGACCCCGAATTCCTTCATGGCGCTCATCATCTGCTTCTTGGTCGCCCTCTCGTCGGAGGAGGCGGCTGCGATCCCCAGGGCGATCAGCTTCTGAGTCCTGTAGTCCAGGACCTTTCCCGTATACGCCGCCTCGTTCAGGCCGTTTATGGCCTCGTACAGGTCGGGGTAATCCTTCTTGACATGCACCATCCCTTCGCCGAAGAATACCTCTTCTTTCATTTTCGAGCCTCCAGCATAGACTCGGCTCTCTTATATTTTATAGCTTTCTCCATCGACTTCCTCCCATCGATGATCACCCCATTGGGCCGTTGAGAATCGGGGCTCGGAGATCGATGGAGCGGAGGTCGAGGACCAGTTCTTCAATCCTTTTAGCCCGAGCCTCCGTCCTGGACTGGGCCCTCAGTCTCGTCCCAGCCCTGACCCCGAGTTTCATCTCGGCCTTCCCATGGTCACTCAGTCGACCTCAATAGCGTCGGAGCCCTCCCCATCCCTCAGGGCTCCCGCCCCGGGACGGGGGTATCTGGTGGGGTTTCGGAAGAGATATCGAGATCTTGCGATCTGCTCGGTGGTTCCGAGGACCAAGAGGACGTCTCCGGCATCGATCTCGGTCTCCCTCTCCGGATTCAGAACGTTCCCCGACTCCCTGAGGATTCCTATCACGCTCACTCCCAGCCTCTTTCTCAGCTCCAGATCGGCCAGGGTCTTCCCGCAGGCTGGAGCCTCCTCCTCCACCTTGACCGTGACCACATCGACGTTGGGGAGGTACCGCCTCAGATCGGATATGCTGGCGGGCTTGAGCTCCGCGTTCCTGAACATCTCGTACCCATGAGACCGGGCCTCGACGATCATCTTGTCGATCTCGGTCCTGGGAACCAGGTACTTGCCGAGGACCCTGGAGAAGATCTCCACCGAGGTCTCGAACTCCTCGGGGATCACCTCGTCGGCTCCCAGGTCGTAGCACTCCTTGGCCTCATCCAGGTAACGGACCCGGGCCAATATGTAGACCCGGGGGTTGATCCTCCTGGCCATCTCGATGATCCTCCGGGTGGCCATCTCGTCGGAGACGGCGACGACGACGACCCTGGCCGAGTCCACGTCGGCATGCCGGAGGACCAGCTCCTGAGTGGCGTCGCCGTAATGGATCGGCTCTCCTTTTGCCTTCTCCTCCTTCACCACCTCCGGGTTCATCTCTAAAACGACATAGGGGAGATCTCCCACCCGAGCGGCCCTGGCCAGGGTCCTTCCGACGAATCCATAGCCTGCGATCACCAGGTGGTTCTTCCTCTTCTCCGGGATCTCCGCAAAGGGGAGCCCCGTCTTAAGCTTCAGCGGGAGGGGGAGGCGATAGAGGAGATCTGCCACCCTCGGCGATCCAGCTATGACGAAGGGTGTGGAGGCCATGGTGAAGATGGAGACCGCCAGGAAGAGCTGATACTCGCTTCGACCTATGATCCCGGAGTCCAGGCCGGTCTTGGAGAGGATGAAGGAGAACTCGCCTATCTGGGCCAGGGCGAGTCCCATCAAGACCCCGGTTCTGATGGGATAGCCCAGGAGGACGGATACTCCCCCGGCGACCACGGCCTTCATCAGGATGACCCCCAGCGCGGCCATCATCACGAGCTCGATATTCTCCAGGAAGAACCCGAGGTCGAGAAGCATCCCGATGGAGACGAAGAAGAAGCTGGTGAAGACGTCCCTGAAGGGGATGATGTTGCCCAGGGCCTGATAGCTGTACTCCGACTCGGAGATGATCAGCCCCGCCAGGAACGCTCCCAGGGCCAGGGATAGACCGGCGGAATAGGAGACCCAGGCGACGGTGAGGCAGATGAGGATCACCGTCAGCAGGAAGAGCTCGCTGGACCTGAGGCGGACGACCTGATAAAGGACGGCCGGGACGATCAGCTTCGCGGCACCTATCACCAGGATGATGATTCCCGCCCCCTTCGCCAGCATCAGGAGGAGGGGCATGGCGAAGCTCGTCGATTCCTGGGCCGCGAGAAGGGGGACGAAGAGCATCATGGGGACGACGGCGATGTCCTGAAAGATCAGCACCCCGAGAGCGTTGCTCCCGTGAGGGGAGTCCACCTCGTCTCCGTCCTGGAGGATCTTGAGGACCACCGCCGTGCTGCTGAGGGCGACGAGGAAGCCGGCGAGGATCGATTCGCTCAAGGGAAGACCGACCTCGATCCCGAGGAAGACCGTGGCCAGGAGGGTGATGCCGACCTGGAGGGGTCCTCCTAAGAGGGCGGCCCTCTTGATCCGAAGAAGCTTATCGAAGGAGAACTCGATCCCTATGGCGAAGAGGAGGAGAACCACGCCTACTTCAGCCAGAACTTCAATCTGATCGACCTCCTGGATGAGCCGGAGACCGTGAGGTCCGGCGATGATCCCGGTCACCAGAAATCCCACCACCTCCGGTACGCGAAGCCCGGAGCCCACGAAGATGGCGGCTATGGATATGAGGAAGATTACTATGATGTCGTTCAAGAGCTGGATGGGCATCCTTCGACTCTTCGTCCTCATCGTGGTTAAATATTTAGGTTAAAAACGACGGAAAAAGCGGCAGCAGGACGCCTCTCCTTCTGGGGGCGGGGAAGATAGGTACGGATTACGTAGCCGCCGAGAAAAGATGGATCGCGGCTACGATCGATCCAGGCGACGGAGCCGCCGGGAAAAAGGAGATACGGCGGCTAATGCTGCCGCCGTTGTCATCTTCGTTATACGCAGGTGTCCAGAAGCCTGCCGCCTTTGCTCTTCTTGCCTTTCTTGCTGCCGCCACCCCTCTCTTCACCAGGATGTATCGGCTCGACCTCAGCGACTTCTTCTTTCTTCTTTTCTTCCGCCATTTTAATCACTCCAGATATTAACTCCGCTGTACTCGTTTATTAAACTTTCCTGTACTGTAATCCCGGGACAGGATAGAAACTGTTCGGCTTTATGGGATCGAAGCGCTTGGATTAAGATGAGATCTTTCAGTGCGGATGAGGAAGCAGAGAATTATTTCAGCAAAAACCAGCATCAATAGCATCAATGCCAGGATACCAAGATAAAACGAGCCCATATGCTGTGGAGATGGTAAAGGCGCATCTCTTTTATTGATGAAAGATCGCGACCAGCCGCCCATCGAATATCTTATCCAGATTCGAAAGATCTCGTCATATCTTCTCCGCCATCTCCGCCGGTCATGTTGACCCATTATCCTCTCGAGCGGGATCGAAACATATTTCTCATAACATGAAGAACATCTGTTGGAAGGGGAATTCTATGAGGCCAGAAAATATCGTTTATCTTACGTTGCTTCTTTTCCTGCTGCCGGTGGTCGCCACCGCCTCGCCGGAGGAGGCCAGAGGCATAGTAGTCGGCGTGATTGACGGGAATACCTTCGACATCAGGATTGAGAAGACCGATCCCAGGATCATCCAGGACGTGGAGAGGGTGACTCTGGCAGACCTGGAGGTCCCCGAGGAGATGGGCGAGCAGATGTACTCCTCGACTCAGGGATCGCTGATCGAGCTGGCGAACGAATCGATGAGCCGATTGATGGGCTTGACGAATCAATCCATCGAAGGATCGACGAACTGGTCGATGAATGGGTCGATGAACGAGTCGATCAACGAGTTGATTAGCGAGTCGATCAGCGATTCGATTGATCAGTTGATGAACGGATCACCCAACGAGTCTATCAGCGAGCCGATGAACGAGTCGATGGACGGGGCGATGAACGAGTCGATGGACGGGGCGATGGAAGAGTCGATGAACGAGTCGATGAACGAGTCGATCAGTGAGTTGGTCAACGAGTCGATGAGCGAGTTGATTAACGAGTCGATCAGCGAGTCGGTCAATGAATCGATGAGCGAGTTGATTAACGAGTCGATTAACGGGTCGATCAACGGGTCGATCAAGGAGCCGATCAGCGAGTTGATTAACGAGTCGATTAACGGGTCGATCAACGGGTCGATCAAGGAGCCGATCAGCGAGTCGGTCAATGAATCGATGAGCGAGTTGATTAACGAGTCGATCAGCGAGTCGGTCAATGAGTCGATGAGCGAGTTGATTAACGAGTCGATGGACGAGGCGATGAAAGAGTCGATGAGCGATCTCAACAACGATTCGGCGGTCGATGCTTACCAGAAGGCCCCTTCGGCAAAGGATCTCGCCGTGGCCATCCTTCTGAACAAGACGGTATGGCTGGACATCGACGACAGATCCGAAGACGGTCGAAACTCTGAGGGCGAGCTGGTGGCCATCCTCTACCTCTCCGGCCTCGACGGCAGGCCCGTCAACTCACCCTCTTTCAACAGGATGCTGGTGGACTACAACATCGCAGAGCTGAACGACTCCCTGGATAACGAGTTCGACCCGGCGGATTGGTGGCCGACCCGGGAGAACGAATCCTCAGAGGATGTCAGCGGAACCGATGGCTCCGGGACGGAGAGTGCCGGCCTCAACGTCGACGTAAACCCTGCCAAGCCCAAGGTTGACGTTAACATCGGCCGGCTGAACATCGACGTAAACCCTGCCAAGCCCAATGTGAACGTGAGCCTCTCCGGCCTGAAGATAGACGTCAATCCGACCAGCCCCACCATCGACGTGGACCCCAGCCAATCCGCCATCGATGTCGAATCATCCGCGTCCAATGAAACGGGGAAGGCGGCCAAGGGTGCGGTGAGCTACTCTGATTCAATGCCCCTGACCGAAGAGACCAGGGCCTCGACCCCCGCCAATGGCAGCGAGCCCCTCGTCCTGGAGAACTCCTCGGCGCCGATCACCCTGATCAACCCCTCGGGCATCATCACCGTAATCAACCCCAGCGGGCAGGTGACCCTCGTCGATCCCGCCCTGCCGGTGAATGTGGTCAACACATCGGATGCCTCGCCTTCGACCAACGTCACCCAGGCATAGTCAGGGGCAAAGATCATCGGGTCGACCTGGCTGGTCGATCCGGCTCTTGCTCCTGAATCGATCATTCGAGAGAGGCGGGTTTTTATGCAGGATCAGGTGGCTGGAACTCCGAAACCTCAACCTGGTGATGGCATAGAAAGCCGAAAAACCCCTCCACCTGAATCGGAAATGCCCCCGCCCCGATCGGCTATGAGCTATACATAGGCTCAGAGCTGACCCCTCCTCTGGCTTTTGATGGCGAGTCCTGGGACCAAGGCGGTCCTTCGAGAAGATTTTTATCCTCTATCAACGACTTTCCTGGCATGGCATCCCTTTCGGGAGAGGTGGGAGGAATCCGGATGGATAACCCCGTGATCCTGGCGGCGGGAATTCTGGGAACCACGGGGGCCTCCCTCAGAAGAGCGGCCCTGGCGGGGGCCGGCGGGGTTGTGACCAAGTCGGTGGGAGTCGTCCCCAGGGACGGGCACCGGGGTCCCACCGTGGTCCAGGTGGAGGGGGGGCTTTTGAACGCGATGGGGCTTCCAAACCCCTCCTACCGGGGCTTCCAGGAGGAGATCAATATCGGAAGGAAGGGAGGGGCTCCGGTGGTGGCCAGCATCTTCGGCTCCGGCCCCCGGGAGTTCGTGGAGGTGGTGGAGGGCCTCGAAGCCGACGGGTTCGAGCTGAACCTCAGCTGCCCTCACGCCGAGAGGTACGGCGCCGAGATCGGCTGCGAGGCCTGCAACGTCGAAGAGATCACCCGGGCGGTGAAGGAGTGCACCGAGGTCCCGGTCTGGGTGAAGCTCACCCCCAACGTCGCCGACGTCGTCGGCCTGGGGCTGGCCGCCCAGCGAGGGGGCGCCGACGGGGTGGTGGCGATAAACACCCTCCGGGCGATGGCCATCGACGTGGAGTCCGGCCGTCCCATCCTGGGAAACCGTTTCGGAGGCCTCTCGGGCCCGGCGATCAAGCCGGTGGCGATAAGGTGCGTCTACGACCTGGCCTCGGCCCTGGATATCCCGGTGATCGGGGTCGGTGGCATCTCCAGCTGGATGGATGCCGCGGAGATGATCATGGCGGGAGCCTCAGGGGTCCAGCTGGGTACCGCCCTCGGCGGAGTCGAAGGCTACGGAATATTCAGGTCCATCACCGAGGGGCTCTCAAATTACCTGGACCGGAAGGGGATGGCTCTGGAGGATCTGGTGGGATCTGCGAGGCGATTCTCGTGAGGCCCCGGAACGCCCGGATCCTGGAGATCGTGCCGGAAACCCCCAGCGTCAGGACCCTTTGTTTCGACCTCGACCTCGACCCGGTCCCCGGCCAGTACCTGATGGTCTGGGTGAGGGGGGTTGACGAGGTCCCCATGAGCATCTCCCGCCCAAACGGGATCACCGTCCAGCAGGTGGGCGAGGCGACCAGGGCGATCTTCGATCTTGAGGTCGGCGACAGCCTCGGAGTTCGAGGCCCCCTGGGAAACGGCTTCTCTCTCGTCGGGGAGAGGATCCTCCTCGTCGGCGGCGGGGTAGGAGCGGCTCCCCTGGCCCTCCTGGCGGAGGCGGCAAAAGACCGGAGGATGGAGGTCACGACCCTCCTGGGTTTCCGGTGCTGCGACGACGTTCTCTTCCGGGAGAGGTTTGAAAGAATCGGCGAGCTCTTGATTACCACCGACGACGGCTCCGAGGGGATATGCGGCCGGGCCTCGGCGGGTCTATCCAGTTTGAACCTGAGCGAGTTCGATCAGATCTACCTCTGCGGCCCCGAGCCTATGATGGCCGATGTAATCGCAAGATGTCCCGGGATGGAGACGAAGATCCAGGCGTCCATCGACCGGTACTTCAAGTGTGGGATGGGGATCTGCGGCTCCTGCTGCATCGACCCCTCGGGGATCCGGGTCTGCGTCGAGGGGCCGGTGATCAGGGCCGATAGGCTCCTGGGCACGGAGTTTGGGCGGTACAGAAGAGGCCCCAGCGGCCTCAAAAAATGAATTAGACCTTGACAGAAGGTGATCTTAATTGATGGCCAGGTTTCAATTCGGGGATCAGGTTTTGGAGGGCAGCATCTCGGGGAGGTATGCGGAGGCAGGAGGCAGGTCTTACCACCTCGAAGAGGTTTCCCTCCTGGCCCCGGCGGTGCCGAGCAAGGTGGTATGCGTCGGCCTCAACTACGTCGAGCACGCCGAAGAGCTGAAGATGGACCTCCCATCCGAGCCGATCATATTCCTCAAGCCCCCCACGGCGGTGATCGGACCGGGCGCAGATATCGTTATGCCCCCCTCCAGCAGCCAGGTCGACTACGAGGGGGAGCTGGCGGTGGTGGTCGGTAAAAAGTGCAGGGACATACCGGCCGAGAAGACCGAGGACTACATCCTGGGATACGCCAACTTCAACGACGTCACCGCTCGGGACCTCCAGAGGAGGGACGGCCAGTGGACCCGGGCCAAGAGCTTCGACACCTTCGCTCCCCTGGGACCTTACCTTGTCGATCTCGACCCCTCGAGCCTGGCCATCCAGACGAGGGTGAACGGCGTGGTGAGGCAGAAATCCAGCACCTCCGACCTGATCTTCTCCATCCCGGAGCTGATGGAGTTCATAAGCGAGATCATGACCCTCCTCCCCGGAGACGTCATCGCCACCGGAACGCCTCCAGGGGTCGGATCGCTTCAAGCCGGGGACGTGGTGGAGGTGGAGGTCGAGGGGCTGGGGATTCTCAAAAACGGGGTGGTTCAAGCGAAAGGGAAATCCGGAATATAAAAAAAGAGGTTTGCCGGAGCCTGGCGGGAGGATGAGATCGCGCCCTCGACCTCCCGTAAGATCGGCTCGCGGGGATCAGGCTTCTTCGAAGACCTCAGAGAACTCGATCCCCAGGACTGCGCTCAGGTCCTTCACGTCGGTGGACTGTGCCCCGCCAGGAGTGGGGTTGGAGAGGGAAGCATAGCCGGTCTCAGTCTCATCAGCAGGCTGTGCTGCCGTCACGTTCCCGAGGGTGCTGAGGTCCATCACCTTCTCTGCCGGAGGGGTCGAGAGGACGTTCCCCAGGACTCTCACATCCATCTGCTCCGTCAGGTTGGTGGTGCTGGCGACTGCGGCCTCCTCACCGATGGCGCTGAGATCCGTGACCTTCTCGGCGGATGCATTCAGCCCCTCGCCCAGAGCCGTGACCTCCATAGGCTCCGTCAGGTTGGTGGTGCTGGCGACTGCGGCCTCCTCACCGATGGCGCTGAGATCCGTGACCTTCTCGGCGGATGCATTCAGCCCCTCGCCCAGAACCGTGACCTCCACCGACCCCATCGCACCGGTCGTGCTGGTGACTACGGTCCCCTCGTCGAGGGTGCTCAGATCCGTGACCTTACCTGCGGCCGACGCCTCAGAAGCGCCTCCCAGGGCTCCCAGGTCCGTGGGCTCCAGCGCCCCGGCTCCGGCCCCGATGACCTCAACTTGAGCCTCTTCTCCTTCAGTCGCGCCGTCGGATAGAGAACCTATCGCCACCGTCCCGGCCCAGCTTTCCATGTCGGTGCCGTTGTCCAGGTCGCCGAGGTCAATGAGGCTGGCGTTCAGCTCTTCGGCGGAGGTCTGGTCGGTCATATTCGGGGCGGGCACGGATGCGTTATTGGAGGCGTTATTAGAGGCATTATGGGAGACGTTATCAGAGACGTTATTGGAAACGTTATTCGTCCCATCGACGGCAGCCGTAGGCTCACCCTCAGGCCCGCTGATGTTGGTCGATTCTTGCCCCCCTTCATCGGACCCCATTCCAAGCGAGATCAATCCGGCAACTACCAGGAATGAGATTATAGCCACCGATTTTCTAGGTTTATGTATCATGCTGGATATCATGTCTTTTTGCCACCTTTCGAGGACGAACTCCTTGAATCGGGAGGATCGCCTCATATAATCGTTCAAATATGATCTGATCTGACCAGCTCAAATTTAAATATCATTCGATCGCGAACGACTTCGGCCCGCGTTCCCGGCCCCCGGCGAATATATGGAGGGATGATCCGAATCGGGAGGGTAACTCGCCGGAGAGCTGTCGGGGCGGGTCCGGAGACGACCGCGATGGAGGAGGTCGGGGGAGTGTCGCCCTCGAACTGAAGAGGTTCACGAGATCTGCAAGACGGAGGCGAAGGCGACAAGGCCGATGACCAGAAGGGCCGGGTTCACTATGCGGTACTTCAACCCGTATCTCCGCAATGTGAACCTGGCGCTGATGAGCACGTGTACCAGGAAGAAGAATACCAGGTACAGGTCCAGATTAGTGTGCCAGTACATCGCCTCTCGAGAGCTCATTATTATCCGGTCGCTCCAGGCATATCCCGTCACGATGTAAGCGGTCATCAGGACGAAGAGCGCCCAGGCAGAGATCCTGTTAACCTTGAGCAGCAATCGGTTGGTCTTCATGGAATCATCGTATCGTACTTCTACATATAATTCTATTTGTTCTGAACTCGACACATCCTACCGGAAAAATTGTTCAGATTGGTCTTGGTTTAATCTTCCACCTCTACCGACTCAAAGATCGTCTCGGTGACATCCCACGGAAGGTCCGAGCTGATGAGGAAGAGCAGACTTCCCCAACCACCATTTTCATCCGGGCTGTAGACTGCGCCATAAACCGTCCGATCGTCATCGTCTGCCGTCACCCTGACTCCGTCGTGCCCGTCCATGGTGAAGCTCTCTCCAGAGCCCTCGTATTCCTCCGAGAGAGAGGGAAAACCAGCGGTCAGGATGCAGTGCTCCAGTACCCAGATCGTAATCTCCATCGGCTCGTCCAGCTCGTGGACTTCCAGCTCAATTCGGCCGTCGTCGCTCTCAATCGTCGCTGGATATATCGTATAATCGAACTCTGGACGCTCACAGTGGGAGGCACGGACAGCGTCACCAACATCTATGGTGTAGCCCCCAACATTCCCAAGGTCGAGGTTCACCGTGACCGGGTCCAGGGAGATCTCCTCAGCTGAAACTGCTGCCATCAGCGCTGTCCAGATCAGGCAGCTTAGACCAAGGCCTCTAAATTTCGTCATCATCATTTTTTACTACCTCAATCAGTCCGCGGGCAGCTCCAGACCCGCCTTCCCGGCCCCCTGGCGAGGGAGAGGAGGATGACTGAAACTTGCATTTCGCCAGAGGGCTATCGGGGCGGGGCCGAGGTTCATTTGCCCATTGGAGATGAAATAGGTGGGGAGAACCATCTTTATCACTCTCCCCTGAGAGCCTCGATGGGATCGAGCATCGCCGCCTTGTTGGCGGGGTATATCCCGGCTGCGGTGGTGATCAGAACGCCGAAGACGAGGCCGAAGGTTACAGCCTGGAGGGTCACCTCCTGAGGTATATTCGCCACCGATCCCACGAAGTCTGCGACCAGGGTGCCCAGCACAACTCCCACCAGGCTGCTCGCAAGCCCCAGCATCCCCGCGTCCAGGAGGTAGAGGGTCCTTACATCCCATGCGGTGGCCCCGATCGCCTTCATCACCCCGATCTCGTGGGTCCTCTCTTTAACCGTGAGCATCATGACGTTGGAGATGCCGATGGCCCCCACGATGAGAGATATCGATCCTATGCCGGCGAGGGCGTACTTGATCATGTTCAGCACCTCCAGCATCGATTCAAACCTGGTGGTCAAGGCCTCCACGCTGTAAGCCTCGTCTCTGTGAATCCTGGAGAGTTCCTTCTCCATCTCTTCGGCCAGAGCCTCCACCTGGGTGGCGTCCTCGGCCCTCGCCGTTATGCTGTCGAAGTGGTACTCATCGACGTCCAGGAACTCCTCCATCGCCCTGTGGGTAATGTATATTCCGCTGTTGGAGGCGTAGGTTGGATCTTCGTCCTCCTCCAGCACCCCCACCACCTTGAAGTCCATGTAACGGTCCTCCTCGTCCTGATAGAGCCTTATCTGGTTTCCCGGGGAGATCTCCATCCTGAAATACTCCAGGGCCACCTCGCTATTGACCACCGCTGCCTTGTAGTCGGAGCCGGTCAGAAACCGGCCTCTTGCGATCACCTCCTTCAGATCGTCGTGGTTTTGGGGAGAGATCCCGACCACGCTCACGGAGGCGTTCTCTCCCCGGAAGGAGAGGAGGGCCCTGGTGGTCTTGAGGGGATAGACCGCCTCGACCCCCAGGACGTTGTCGATGATTCCGACGTCGCGATCGTCGAACTCGGCGGGCTCCTCCGCCGCTGCCGCGGGCCTCCGATCGCCCGGACCCATGCCCATCCCCGATCCTGGCCTCACCGAGATCAGATCCAAATCCAGGTCGCCGAACCGCTCGTTGACTCCGCCGTAGAGCCCCTGGCTCACCGAGAGGAGGGAGACTATGGAGATCACCCCGATGATGATCCCGAGGCTGGACATCAAGGCCCTCCTCCGGTCGGCCCTGAAGCTCAGGAGGACGTACTCCAGCATGTCGTCGGGTCTCATCTATACGGCCTCCGATGCTCCGATTCCGTCTCCGATATTGATCCGATTTGGAGTTCGTTTGCGATATCGACTCTGATTTGGAGTACGTTACCAACTTCGATCTCAGATTTGGATTCCGATTTGGATTCCGATTTGGACTTGGATTTCGACCCCGGCGGCCAGGATGAGATCAAGGTCTCTTCGCCCTCCTCCGCCAGAAGTAGGCTCCGCCGAGCACCGTCGGGACTAGGACTGCGGCGGCGGCCGTTGTGGTCCCGACCCCGGGCCCCCCCTCTTCGGGCCGGCCCCTCGGTCCGTCGGAGGCAACTCCTGCCTTGAGGGTAGTGGTGTAAACCTCGGACTCGTGCCAGGTGTCGCCGTTCTTGAACCTCGCCCTGAACTCCAGGTCGATGTTTTCCGCGGGCGTTGTCGGCCTGAGGTCGAAGTCGATGGTGAATATCTCGTCCGCCTCCATGGTGCCGATGTAGTACTCCTGGGGTGAGAACTCTATGCCCTCGGCCTCGGGAACGACCGTCACGGCGTTGAGGGTGTTCTGCCTGGGATTAGCGACGTCCAGGCTGGCGCTGGTGGAGGTGGGCGCATCGGCCTGGATCAGCATGACCTGGGAGGAGTCCACCTTCACCGGAACCTTCCTGTTCGTCTCCGATGGAGCTTCCTCGTATCCGCTGACCAGCAGAGCGTCCAGGAAGTGGGTCCCGTCTGTCATCTCCTCGCCGGCCCTGAGGTTGAAGTAGAGGGTGATCCGGTCGCCCGGCCCAATGGTTCCGACGTCCTCGTAGGGGTCGGTAAGTACCTCCAATCCCTCGGTGCCCGCCAGCTCGACCCGATATATGGGAACGGTGAAGGAGAAGTCCTCCCTCTGGTAGGAGACCACGTACTGATCGGCACAGTTCTCGATGGTTATCGATACGATCCCCGTATCTCCGGGCATCAGGACCTCGGGAGATATCGAGGACTCGATTATGATCGTCGGCTCGGGGACGCGGTACATGTAGCCGTAGGGGTATCCCAGAGCAGAGGGGATGAGGCAATGAGCCGATATCAGCATCAATACCACGAGGGCGAAAGCCGGGCTTGATCTCGATCTCGGACCGCGCTCTTGCTTCATGATGCGTCCTCCCCCACCAGTCCGTCTCTCATCCAGACGACGCGGTTGCAGCCTTCCGTGGTCTCGGCATCGTGGGTCACCATGATGATGGTGCGACCTTCTCTGTTCAGTTCGTGCATGATGCCAATGATCTCTTCTGTGCTCTTCTGATCCAGGTTTCCCGTAGGCTCGTCGGCGAGGATGATGGACGGATCGTTGGCCAGAGCTCTGGCGATCGCCACCCTCTGCCGTTCCCCTCCGGATAAGTTTGAGGGGGTGTAGTCGATCCGGTGTCCGAGCCCCACCGCCTCCAGAAGCTCTTTTGCTCGATCTCTTCTGACCTGCCTCTCCTCCTCCCCGAGGATAATGGGAAGCTCGACGTTCCTCAAATTGGACATCCTCCCTATGAGGTTGAAGCTCTGAAAGACGAATCCGATCTCTTCTCTTCTTATCCTGGCCAGATCCCGGTCGGAGAGGCCGCCCAGGTCCCGGCCCTTTATGAGGGCCCTGCCGCTGGTGGGGCGATCGAGGCATCCCAGGATGTTCATTAGGGTGCTCTTTCCGCAGCCTGAGGGTCCCATCAGGGCTACAAACTCCCCCCGGTCAATGCCCAGGTCTATGCCCTTGAGGATCGGGACATCCACATCTCCAACCCTGTAGCTCTTCTGAAGGGCGATGGTTTCAACCAGGGGCATGGCTCACCTCCTGCAAGGGAAGGGGCTGCCCGCCGTTGCCGGGGGTGATATGTTCGAGCTGGGAGGGGAGGAAGGTGAGCTTGTAGCTGGTGTTGGTATCCCCTTCGGTCAGGGTCAGGTTCCCGTGGCCCACCTGGACGCCGCTCTCTTCGCAGGTTCTTACGGTGATGTGGCCTGCGGTCCGATCGAATGCTCCCCCTTGAATCTCTTCAAACCTCACCAGGTCGGCGTCGAAGATGGTGCAGTTCTCCTCTGCGGTCTGGTCGATCTCCACCAGGATGAACCGGTTCTCCCCCAGGATCATCCCCCCCCGGGTGGTGTTCGTCCCCTGGGAGACGGAGATCTCCTCCCTAATCTCATCTAGGCTCCTGTTCTCCCTGAGCATATCTCTGGCCAGGGCGGGAGGGATCCGTTTGGTATCGATCAGCCAGATGTGGAGGAAGTAGGTCTCGCCCCTCTCCAGGGCCACCCCCTCGGCTCGAAAGGGACCGCCCGGGGGTCGATTGTCGCCATCGGCCCCAGGGCCGGGGTGAGGTCTCGCCCCTCCCCCTTCATTCGGGAAGGGTTCGGGAAGGATCTCCAGGCCGGTCCCCGGAATGGACCCATCCGCCGGGGGCAGGCTCACCTCCGAGGAGGAGGAGAGGGGTATGATCATGATGGACGCCATCATCGCCAGGACCATTGAGATCTTCACCATCTTCAAGAGAATCAGTCCCCAGGAGGGGTGCTCAGATGGACCTTATACCTGCCGCTCAGGATCCCCTCCCTGATCAGCAGGGTTCCTGCGGCATCCCCAACGCCCTCTGTCGTCTCTTTGGTCTCGATCCGCCCGATGACCTCACCTGCGGCTTCGGAGGACCAGAAGCCTTCGCGGCCCCGTCGAACCTCTGCTAGGTCGGCCTTCAGAACGGTCCCGGAATCCTCAGATCGATAATCCACGTCCACCAGCCAGAATTGCTCTCTGTCGATGATCATCTGCCCCCGGTAGATGAAGGAGGGGTTCACCTCCTCCTCGATCAGCATCTTGATCTCCTCGATGGACCTTCTGGAGTTGAGGAGATCTTTGATCTGGGCGGGAGAGAGAAGCCTCAGCCCTTCGATCTCTATCCTGAGGGGACGGGCCGACTTCAATAACGAACCTGCCGGTCCCAGGGCAAAGCCACTCTTGACGCAGATGGTCTTGATCGGTGAGGCCGCCGAGCCTATCACCCGTTCAGGAATTGTCATCTCTTTCATCATCTATGTCACCATAGGTCCCCGGGTCGTGGACCGGTCAGGGTTCACGAACCGGAGACGAAAGGTTCTGGTGCGGTTGTCCCCTTCGAGTCGGGCGTCGGGCTCCGGGCCAAGAGCCTCTCAAAACCCAATCCAACCCCGAGTTCGATGAGGGTTATTCTGTTTCCGGGTCTCCTCCAGCTCACCTTGCTCCGCCGGAGACAGGCCCGTTCATCTGACCGTCTGACGCTCCCCTACCCTTTTGCATGCCGGCTCCGGGTACTGCACAATAGTTTTTTTGGCACCCCTGGCCATCAAGTGTGCAGCAGTATGGGCCCCCACCCATCCCGAAGTCGCCACAGCAGCCCTGAGGGCATCCCGCACAGCCGGGACCGAGGTTGAGGATCTCGCAGACCTCCATCCTCTCTCTCAGCTCGGCGATGGTCAGGTTATCCATCTCTGCCCTCTTCTGCTCGTTCATCTCCTCAATCTCGGAGATGGTCATGTTGTTCAATTGGTTGATCTTCTGCTGCCTCAGATCCTCGATCTGAGCCAGGGTCATCCCCTCCAGCTCTTCGACGGTCAGGTCTGCAGCCAGAGGGCAGGCCCCGCCGCCGATGAAGGGACGGTCAAACCCGTTCTGTCTCACTTCCCTCAGCTCGGCGATGGTCATATTATCCATCTGGGCCCTCTTTTCTTCTCTCAGAGCCTCGATCTCCTCGGCGGTCATGTTGCTGAGCTCGTCCATCTTCTGCTGTCTCAGATCCTCCAGCTCGCCCAGGGTCATGCTCTCCATCTCTTCAGGGGTCAGGTCGGTCATCAGAAGAAGGCAGTCGCCAAATCCTCTCCCCATGGGGACATTATCCGTCCGACCCTGGTTCATCCGGCACTGATTCATAGCTCCCTGATTCATAGCTCCCTGGTTCATAGCTCCCTGGTTCATGGGACACAGAGCCCCGTTGCTCTCCTGCCTGAGCTCTCTGAGCTCCGCCAGGGTCATGTTCTCCATCTCCTCTTCCGTCAGGTTCAGCTGGTCGAACCTGCCTCCGCACCCGGCACCGTCCTTCCAGGGCATGGAGAAGGCCGGGACCGCCAGAAGGCAGGCCACCGCCAGAGTTATCAACGATTTCGTCGACTTCATCATTCGTACCTCACTATTGAGGACGGCTCTGCCACAGCTCTCGGCACCGCCGCCCTCAACAAACCCTCCTGAGCCCGAACGATAGTTAAATTTAGAGCCGAACCGGACCGAACCATAACCGTTCAGAAAGAGGCTGAAACGTCTCAAACCGTTCAGATTCGGAAATGGGTGCTTATTTTCGTTTAATATGCAATCAGAACCGATTTTGACCTTCATTTCAGCGTTCAGAGATTTCATACCTATTTTCGCTTCGCAGGAGAGAGAGGCCCCGCGACTCATCGCGCGCCCCTCCGACTCGGCCGGAGCATGAGTCAGCCCGGATTGAATCATCAAGTGGCCGCTGTGCAAAATCCGTCCGCCCGACCTCTTATTTTTCCCCTCAGCTCGCGGCTCCTATCTTCCCAAGCTCTCGGCCTCTCATTTTCCCTCAGCTCCGCCCTCTTTTTCCCTCAGCTCAGGCCTCTTTTCCCCTCAGCTCCGGCCTCTTTTTCGCCTCAGCTCCAACCCCTTTTTCCCCTCTTCGTAAGGCTCCAGGTGGACCACCACGTCCACCACATCCGATACGTAATCGATGAGCCTTCGCTTCACTTCTTCAGAGATCCGGTGCCCCTCCTCCACAGTGAGGCGGGGATCCACCAGAACGTGGAGGTCGACCTCGATCCCTGACCCGATGTGACGGGTTCTGATAGCGTGAACCTCCTGTACGCCGGGCGTGGCCCATGCCAGCTGCTCGATCCCTCGGCGGATCTCCTCGGGCGCCCCCTGATCGACCAGCTGCTCCAGCGATGGCCGCACGATCTTCCAGGCCGCCTGGAGGATGAACATGGAGACCACTATGGCCCCCAGACGGTCGAGGAAGGAGAGGCGGGGGGAGAAAGCAGCTCCGGCGACGGCCAGCGCCGCCGGTATGGAGCTGAGGCTGTCGGATCGGTGGTGCCAGGCGTTGGCGATGAGGGCCGTGGACTTGATCTCCCTTCCCACCGAGATCGTCCAGCGGTAGAGGATCTCCTTGACCAGGATGGAGAGAGCCGCGGCGAAGAAGGCGATGGCCCCGGGAGGATTTATTCCGACCTGGTGAAGGGTGGTGATGGCGTTGTAGCACAGCCCCAGGGCGACAGCCGCCAGGAGGAGGCCGATGAAGATGGTCACCAGAAACTCGATCCTCCGGTGGCCGTGGGGATGACACTCGTCCGGAGGCTTCGCCCAGAACCTGACCCCCACCAGGACCGCCACGTCGGTGACGGTGTCCGAGAGGCTGTGGACGGCGTCCGCCACCACCGCCTGGCTGTTTCCAACCACCCCGGCCGCAAACTTCAGGGCGGAGAGGACCAGGTTCACCACCAGGCCGATCATGGTCACCCGTCTCACCTCCGATACCAGGCGCCCACCATCGAAGTCTCGGCTTCGGCTCGAGGAAGGGCCAGTAGTCGTATCAGCCATCAGGATCTCCTCCTCAGGAAACTGTCAGAGATTCCGCCCCCAGTAATAGAGTTGGCGGTCCGCCGCCCGGTCGGGTTCATATCGAGATGGGCTGTGATCTGAGGATTATGGCCAGGAGCACGGCCAGCATGGAAATCCAGAGCGCCATGGCCATAATCGAGGTCCTCTTCGCCCTCTTCGCTTCCTGCCAGCCGAGGGGTCTGATGCCCTGGGCCAGGAATGTGGCCACCCCCGAGAGGTTCACGGAGATGAAGTTCGCGACGAAGAGGAGCATCGCTCCCCAGGCGAGGCTCTCGTTCCCCGATCCCATCAGAAGACCGAAGGTGACCAGAGGCGGCAGGAGGGCGACGGCCACCATCACCCCGATGAGGGTCGCCGAAAGCCCGGTGGTGAAGGCGAGAGCCCCCGCGCTCCCTGAGGCCAGGGCCAGGGCGACCTCGCCGAGACCTGCCACGGTCCTGGAAGCGATCTCCGGCCCTTCCGGATCTACGGGCAGAAGCGATCCCAAGAGGTAAGAGATGAAGACGGCGGTTGCTATCCCCACGATGTTGGCCTTGACCGCCCTTTCGGCAAGCCCTCTGTCCCCGAGGATGGTTGCGAGAGAGAAGGAGACGCTGGGAAGGAGAAGGGGCGCTATCACCATCGCTCCAATTATCACCGCCACGTTGTTTTTCATTACCCCGATGGCGGCGACGATGGAAGAAAGGGCCACCATGAAGATGTAGATTCTGGAGATGCCCACCGAGGCGACGTCCGCGTAGAGCTCCTCCCTCCCGATCCGACTGCTCTTCTTCTTCGCCCTGGCTCCGGGTGAGGTCTTCGCCTCCGCCTCCTCTTCGTCCAGCTCGGGCCTGGGAAGAGAGGCCGCCACGGGGAGGACCACCAGCCTGCACCCTTCCGTCTTGCGGAACCTCTTCTCGATGAGATCGATCACCGCCTCTGCATCCGCAGTATAAACCAGGATCTTCACCAGGATCCGGGGCTCGGTGAAGCTCTTCTTCCAGATCCCTCCCACGGGCCGCTCCCATATCGCCAGCATCGGCTCGGTCCAGATGCCCAGGATAGGGAGGTCGTTTCTGGTCAGTAGCCTCTCCAGGTTCTCTTTATTTCTCTCCGGGAGGACCATCTCGATCAAGCGGAGGACCATCTTCTCAACCAACCTGAAATCATGGAATGATCTGAAAGAGCCTTCAAAGCCAGTTCCTCCTCTTAAAGTATAGAAGCATCAACAGCCCGGTGAGGAGCATGAAGAGCAGGACCGCCGGATACCCCCAGTGCCATCGCAGCTCGGGCATGTAGTCGAAGTTCATCCCGTAGATCCCAGAGACCAGGGTGAGGGGTATGAAGATGGTGGCGATGATGGTCAGGACCTTCATCACCTCGTTCATCCTGTTGCTGATGGAGGAGAGGTAAATGTCCAGCATCCCCGAGAGGACGTCCCTGAAGGTCTCGATGGCGTCGATCACCTGAATGGTGTGGTCGTAGACGTCCCGGAGGTAGATCTCCGTCGACTCCTGGAAGATCGCCGTCTGACCCCGGGAGAGCCGGCTTATCACCTCCCGAAGGGGCCAGACCGCCTTTCGCATGAAGATCATGTTCCGCTTCATCTCGTGGATCTTCTGCGACGTGTCCGAGTCGGGGCATTCCACCAGTTCATCCTCCAGGATCTCCAGATCCTCGCCCACGTCCTCCAGGATCAAAAAGTAGTTGTCCACGACGGCGTCTATGAGAGAGTAGGCCAGGTAGTCCGCCCCCCTCGTCCTGATCTTCCCCTTGGACTTTCTGATCCGGTCTCTAACCGAATCGAAGACGTCCCCCTCCGTCTCCTGGAAGGAAAGAATGAAGCCCTTGCCTACGATCAAGCTCAGCTGCTCCGACCTGATCTCCTCTTCACCATCTTCGCTCGCAGAGCTCGAGAGCATCCTCAGAACGATGAATACGTGGTCATTGAAGTCCTCGATTTTGGGCCGCTGATCAGTATGGACGATATCCTCCAGGACCAGGGGGTGGATATTGAAGCAGTCTCCGATCTTCTCGATCACCCCGGGGCTGTGAACCCCCACCACATTTATCCAGGTGACCGACGGGCTCGCCCTGAGGTCGGCGCACTCCTCTACGGAGGTGATGCAGTATTCCTGGACTTTGTCCTGGTCGTAGTCCATGACGGTGATGCGGACGGGCTCGGTCCGCTCCTCGCCCACGTGAACTATGGTTCCGGGGGCCAGCCCCACCTTCTTCGTCCTGATCTTGAAGGCCCGAGTCATATCCATCTAACCTTTGGACTATTCTTGAAGCGTGAAGATTCTCATCCCCACCCTGTACGCTGGAGGCGGCTTCTCCCTTCACCATCTGCCGGATCTGCGTCATCACCTCACCCGTACGCTGGAGGAGGCTTCACCACTAACCCGTCTCCCGGAAGCGTTTCATCACCTCATCATAACCTGGAGCTCTCCTCCATCTCAGATCCAACCTTTTCAGGGGGTTGAATTCTCCGCATCCATCCTGTTATTGAGGCGAACTTCGGGAAATCCGATGATGTCGATGGTGGTGGAGGCGAGCCTGATCTCATCCGACGTCTCGATCTCCTCAAGGATAAGTCGGCTGAGCTTGTTTTTAATCGTCCTCCTCTCCCTGGCCAAAGTCATGTATCTTATATTGAAATTTATCCAGTTGTCGGTGAGGGTTATGAATACAGCGGGCTCCACCACCTTCCTGGAGAGGAAGTATTTTTCTTCCAGGCTTGAGAGGCTCTTTTCGGCCTCGCTGCCGACCTCTTCAGTCTCTCTCCTCACGATGGAGAGGATCTTCGCGACCGCTTTCCTCCAGTCGCTGTCGTAGGTTATGGGTATGCTGATGTCGTCCCAGAGGAAGGGGTGATCCTTGGTGTAGTTGTTGACGCTCCCGGCGAGGATGAAGCCGTTGGGGATTATGGTCAGCCTCCCCGTCGCCTGGTCCCCCGACATCCACCCTCCGATCTCCATGAGGGTGGTGTACAGGATGTCGATGTCGATGACGTCACCCTTCTTAGAGTCGATCTCGATTCGATCGCCCACCCGATAGGTCCCGGTGACGAATATTATCACTCCGCCGACGAAGTTTTTGAACAGGTCCTGGAGGGCGACGGCGATCCCGGCGGCCACGATCCCGTAGGAGATGAGGAGGCTCTGAGTGTTCTCGATCCAGATGTTGATCACCACCGCCACCAGCACCACCAGGTAAATTATCGATAGCGTCTTCTTGAAGGAGTATCTGGTCTTGGAGACGGTGATCCTCTTTATGAGCAGATCTTCCAGGACGATCTTGAAGAGGAGGTGGATCAGGGCGACGACCACAGCGGTATAGAAGGCCCTCTCCAGGTAGATGTTGGGATAGAGGTAATTGGCAGCCAGGATGAGGGCCGCCAGAAATGCCAGGAAGAGGATGACCCCGAACCGCCGTATCATACCAGGAATATCTTCTTCAAACCGTTAAATATTTATCCCGTCCATCGACCGCCGCATCAGAAGAATTAGAAGAGGCTGAAGAGCTTCCCCAGGAAGAAGATGTAGAATATCACCATCATCCAGCCTTCCCACAGGGTCATCTCCTTCTCCCAGATGACCACGAAATAGAGGAGGGTGGCTACGATCATCATGGGCATGACAAAGCCCGTTATCGTCTCGGAGATCACCAGGGTACCGAAAAGGGCCGATATTCCCATGATCCCCAGGGCGTTGAAGATGTTGGAGCCGAGGATGTTTCCGATGGCCAGCTCCGGCTTGTTCATGGCCGCGGCCTTCACGCTCACCACCAGCTCCGGCAGCGAGGTCCCCAGGGCCACGGCGCTGGCGGCGATGATCTCGGTCCCCACCCCCACCATCTCCGAGATCTTCACCACGGAGACGATGGTGTAATTGGCCCCAATGTAGAGGAAGAAGATGGATATGAAGAGCTTGAGATATACCTTCGGATCGAGACGTTTCTTTCTGGCCCGGCTCACCCCCGCCGCCTCCATCTCCTCCATGGACCTCTCCATGGCCTCGTCGGCGACCTTCTCCACGCTGATGGCGTAGAGGAGGTAGACGACGAAGCAGCCGAGGCAGAGCAGGGCCTCGGGAAGGCTGAACGTCCCGTCCACCACCATCAGGGAGAGGAGGACCGCCGAGCCGACGAAGAGGGGCAGATCGACGTTGGCGAGCTCGTAGCTGGTCACCATCTTCTTTCCCACGATGGCGGAGAGGCCCAGGATGAGGAAGATGTTGGTGACGTTTGAACCCATCACGTTTCCGGCCACGATCTCCGAGGAGCCCCTCATCACCGCCAGAATCGAGGATACCAGCTCCGGGGTCGAGGTCCCCACGGCGACGATGGTGACCCCGATGATGAAGGGCGATATCCCGAAGGCGATGCCGATCCTCTCGGCGGAGTCGGTGAAGTAGTCCGAGGCCTTCACCAGGACGGCGAGGCTGGCGACGAAGACGAGGGCCCAGAGGAGGACAAAGATCATTACAGCCCATCTGCCGATGAGGTTAAATTGTTTTCTCAAAAGGGTTAAACGCCTCATCACCTCCATGAGCCAGTCGATCTCATCGTCTTCGACATGCGGAAGATCGCCACCACCATGGGGGCAGGGCGGACCGGCGACAGTAGGGTCTTCGCCGAGCGAGTGGTTAGGTCCATGGAGTGAGGGAGAGCGGTAAGTAGGTGGAATATTAGTGGCTACACCACAATCAAATGTTGCTAAAAATGTATGACTTAGTCATGTTGAATATACAACATATAATATAATAAAAAATATAAATTCACTTTGAATGAGAACCGAAAAGTCTTTTAATTAAATCTGTATACACATTTACCGGGTGCATACAAGTGGAAGACAACAAAGCGGTAATTAAGCTATTTAAGGACCAGTTAGATAATGAAATTACCCGAATTGTGGAAGAAATGGAACTTGAGAATGAAGGTCAAGGATTTATATGGTGGTACTTTAAAAAATTGACGCCGCTATCAGCTGATGAAATTGAGGAAGCGCTATGTGATGGCGGGGGAGATTTAGGAATTGACGCCATATTTAAAGACGTTAATGAAATTGTGCATTTTTACCAATTCAAATATCTAAAAAATTATGAAAAAGGGTACCCAACAGGAGACGTGGATAAAACTATTGGCGGCCTTGAATTAATAATGAGAGGTAAGCATGAAGAAATAGCTAATGAGAAATTAAAACTCATATTAAAAGATGTTCTTGAAACCATCCCTCTAGGATATCAGCTCCATTTTGTTTCGACAGGTAATGGATTGGAAAGAGAAGCAACGACAAAAGCTGAAGCATTTTTATCAGAATTAAAAATATCATCCAATGAGTATTTTAAATATGTAGACGAGAATGTCGTATATCTTCACAATAAGTTTTATACAAAAATATTGCCCACGCTTGATAAAAGTATAACATTAGATGTGAGGGACCCTCCATACATGGTAGGCCTAGCCCATGATCATAATAGCTACTTATTCCATTTACATGGAGGGAAATTAGCTGAATTATACAATGACCATCGTGAACGGATACTACAACAAAATATTCGTATGTTTGAAGGCGAGAATCCGACAAATGAAGCCATTTATAGATCGTGTACAATGGACGAACCTGAAAATTTCTACCATTATAATAATGGAATAACAATACTATGTGACTCTGCAAAATGGGATCCTATGAAAAAAAGGTTAGAAATCGTTGGTCCTCAAATAGTCAACGGAGGTCAAACGGTTAGGATTCTACATAGAGCCATGAGTGAAGGAAAATTAAATGATGAAGTTTATGCAGTTGTAAGGGTAATAACATCTCAGGGAGATAAACAATTTGCGGGCAATGTAGCTGTCAATCTGAACAATCAAACACGTGTACAAGGCAGTTTTTTAAAATCTAATAATCCAAGCATAGTTCAACTCGCGTCATCTTTAACGGCAATCGGGTGGTTTCTAGAACGAAGAGACGGTGAAGTAGAAGAACTCACAGATAGTGAAAAAACCAAAATTGAAATAGCAATTTCAGGCACACTAGAAGAAAAATCAATTCCATTGAAAGAAGGTACACAAGCATATGTTGCAACGTTTTACCAAAATCCAGGCTTAGCACGAAAAGATCCTGCGAAAATGTTCCTCAGTGTGTCAGAAGGAGGACATTTCGAGAAAATATTTAGTACAGAGATGACAGCGGAAAATTTTGCTAGATCATATGAGTTATATAGATCTACAGAGGATATAATTAACAAGTATAAAAAGATTAAGAGAAGAAAAAAGCACGATAGTGATTGGAAAAAGAAATACGGGGAATTATTTGGACACGATTTTGTAGGGAGAAGAGCCAATATCATCGACCAAATGGTACCGCAAAGCACGATTTTTTTGATAAGTTTGTGCTATGAGGAGTTTATAAAGAAGCGCAAAATGGACTGGGATGAAATGCTTCATGTAATCAAGAGTCATCCTGAAAATCTAGGAAAATTATTGGATATCATGATTACGTGCCAAGAATGTGGTGGCGACGATCTAAATAAAACGTGGCAAACACTTCTTAAAAGTCAAGAGTTTTTTAAGGTAGTATCTAAACAAATACACGATATAGAGGCGTAGCATTTTAGGGATATTATGCTCAATTCTGCTCGATTAACAAGACTCCACCTCGGCTTCATTTTTAAAAAATTATTGATTCTGCCTTCCCCTCCAGCCTGCACCACATCACAGCTTTTTATAGCCTCTCTCATTGCTCTCCATTAAATCCCACCACCGCAAAATAGGTCTCGTTCGGATGGCTGATCCAGAAGAGGTGCGTAGCGACCCATCCCCGGAGGCGAGAGCGTCGATCGGTATCCCCTGATCAATCCGATTAGCTGAGGATGGTCTTGAGGTGATGGCGCTCTGATCTGATCCACCTGGAAATCAGAGCCGCACATCACTCCACGTCGCTCTTCTCGAATAGGTAGGCTCCCAATCCCAGGGCTCCCGCACAGCAGACCGCCAGGATGGCGAGGTCCAGGGCCAGAGGGAAGGCGCCGACCCCCACCAGGGACCCCCGGAGGCCGTCGACGCCGTAGGTGAGGGGGTCGAGGTAGGAGAGGCTCCGCAGCCACGGAGGAAGGTTCGATATGGGGAAGAGGGCCCCGGAGAGGAGGAAGAGCGGGAAGACCATGAAGTTCATGATCAATGAGAAGCCGGACATGTCCTTCATCCGGGAGGCGAAGGCGAGGCCCAGGCTGTTGAAGGTGGTGGCGATGAGGACCATGAAGACCAGGGAGAGGAGAAAGCCGCCGAGGCCGGAGATCTCCAGGCCCATGACCATCCCGGGTATGAGGATGATCAGACCCTGCATCACCGCGGTGGTGACCCCGCCCGCGGTCCGGCCGATGACGATGGAGAGCCTGGACACCGGGGCCACCATGATCTCCCGGAGAAAGCCGAACTCCCGGTCCCAGAGCATGGAGAGCCCCCCAAAGGTCGAGGAGAAGAGGAGGGTCATCCCTATGATACCGGGCGCGAGGAAGCTGATGTAGTCGACGCCTTCTGGGATCTCCGGCATCGCCGCCGACCTAAAGCCGAAGCCGAGGAAGGCGAGGAAGAAGAAGGGCGGGGCGAGGGAGCCGAAGACCCGGCTCTTCAGCCTGAAGAAGCGGATCATCTCCCGCAGCCACAGGCTGTAGATGGCGTAGAAGTTCACCCTGGGCATATCAGTGCCTCCGGGTCCTCATCCTGGACTGGACCGCCGCCATCCGCCCGGCGCCGGCCGACTCCGCCTCCCGGATCTTTTTGCCGGTGAACTTGAGGAAGACGTCTTCGAGGGTCGGCTCGTGCATGCTGACCGACCTTATCTTCACCCCGACCCCGCAGGCGGAAAGGACGATCTCGGGGATGCGGGCCTCGCCCCGGTCGACGCTGAGGTTGAGGGTGGAGCCGGACCGGTCGACGGCCTCCACCCCCTCGAACCGCGAGAAGGCCTCGACCGCCTCCTCGCTGATGCCGTCGTCCACCTCCAGGGTGACGATGTCCGCCCCGATCAGGTCTTTGAGGTTCTCCGGGGTGTCCAGGGCGACGATCCGTCCCTGGTCGATGATGGCGACCCTCTCGCAGAGGTGGTCGGCCTCCTCCATGTAGTGGGTGGTCAGGACGACGGTGACCCCCTCATCCCGGTTCATCTTCAGGATGTATCGCCAGATGTACCTCCTGGTCTGGGCGTCCAGGCCCAGAGTCGGCTCGTCCAGGAAGAGGACGAAGGGGTGGTGCATCAACCCCCGGGCGATCTCCAGCCTCCTCTGCATCCCGCCGGAGTAGTCCTCCATCAGCACGTCCGCCTTCTCGGTCAGGTCCACCAGCTCCAGGACCTCGGCCACCCTGGCCTCGCGGGTCTTTCGATCCATCCCGTACATCCGGCCGTGAAAGTCCAGGTTCTCCCGGCCCGAGAGCTGGCTGTCCACGGACGGGTCCTGGAAGACGACCCCGATGGAGTTTCGGACCGCGTCCCTCTCCCGGCCGATGTCGAAGCCCCAGACGGTGGCCCCCCCGGCCGAGGGCCGGAGCATCGTGGTCAGCATCTTGATGATGGTGCTCTTTCCCGCTCCGTTGGGGCCCAGGAGGCCGAATAGCTCCCCCTTCTCGATGTTCAGGTCGACCCCGTCCACGGCGACAAAGCCGTTGAACCGCATGGTGAGACCACTGGTGGCGATGGCTGCCCCTTCCATGAGAGAAAATGATCTGCCTCGGGGTTTATATATATCGCCTTTGAAGATATCTTCTCAGGCAGTCCTCTAATACAACAGCTTGCCTGTCGATCTTGGAGGAGCAGAAATCTTAGATTGCCCGGGCCAGGTCGATGAGCTTATATAAAAAATCAATTAACACTATTTTTCGCCTTTGGTACTTTCTATACACAACAATCTATATATAGAGATTACTCAGCCATACATGCTGATGACGTTGAGCAAAGCGATACTGATCTGCATAAGCCTTCGCTCTGGCTTATAGCGCACCAATTCTGTCTAGCTTCCGCTCTGCTCAATATTTCCTCATCTCGGCCTCCCTGACCAACCGGCCATCCTGGAGTTCGGTCCTGGTGATCGTTTCTGACCGCCTTGATATCTTGCCCTTCTGGTCGGTCTGGGCGTCTCGATCGATCTGGCCCTCCTGGTCGTGGGCCGTCTCGGCCGGTCTGGCCCTCCTGGTCGGTCTGGATCATCTCGGTCGATCTGGCCGTACCGATCGAACGGACGACTCCTGGTCGATCTGATCGGCCCGGCAGTCCTGGCATAGCTCAATAATAATTTCCAAGTTCGCGTCTAAAAATAGGAGGTGAAAAATATGAATCGCACCATAAAGCTCCTCATGCTCTCGGATATCTTCGTCCTCACCGGCTTCGGCCTGATCCAGCCGATCCTGGCCATCTTCATAAACGAGGGGGTGGCCGGGGGAAACATCCTCACCGCAGGCGTAGCCAGCACCCTATTTCTGGTGACCAAGTCCCTGGTCCAGCTGCCCTTCTCCCGGTACATCGACAACAGCAAGACGAAGACCAAATGGCTTATACTGGGAACTGCTCTCATCGCCGCCGTCCCGGTGATGTACATCTTCATAGACGACATACGCCAGGTCTACCTGGCCGAAACGCTCTACGGCATCGGGAGCGGACTTGCTTACCCCACCTGGGTCGGGCTCTGGAGCCTGAACCTGAAACCTGGAAGGGAGAGCTTTGAGTGGTCGGTCTATTCCACCTCCACCGGCCTGGGGACCGCTGCCACCGCGGCCGCGGGAGCCGCCCTGGCGAGCCTGGCGGGCTTCACCGCCACCTTCATCCTGACGGGGCTGCTGTGTCTGTTGGGGTGCAGCATCCTCCTGATGCTGGATCACGAGAGTGCGGAAAGAGGGAGGGATCTGGCGATCTCCGGGGAGAGGAAGAGCAGATCAAGGCCAGATCGGCTCAGCCTGGATTGAGGGGATGATCTATGGCCGATCCCTTCTTCCATCCCGGGCTCCAATCTCCTCTCCCATCGGACACCTGTCCAATCTCCTCTCCCATCGGACACCTGTCCAATCTCCTCTCCCATCGGACATC
>Ga0116163_1000119_pt1 | contig 55884 bp, 40 predicted proteins | sample AD_UKC107_MetaG_FD_89889 | JGI IMG/M metagenome (GOLD analysis project Ga0116163, IMG submission 89889) | Active sludge microbial communities of municipal wastewater-treating anaerobic digesters from Hong Kong - AD_UKC107_MetaG | ecosystem: Engineered > Bioreactor > Anaerobic > Digestate...
CAGTTCTGCATACCGGTTCTGTCTTCGCATCTCGGAGGAGCCGTTGATCTATGCAGGGAATTACAGGCCGTTTACAACTGTACACCCGTTTTTACAACGGCAACCGATCTTAACGGAAAACTTGGAATCGACTTGTTTGCCTTGAGACACAAGATGATGCCGGATAATCATGAGGGAATTCTGAAGATCAATTCCAGACTACTCTCTTCTCAGCAGATTATGATTAAAGGGTTTCCGGAAACATTCCATTTTCCGGAAGACTATCTTAAAGTCTCAGATGAAGCGGATGTTGGCTTTGAGGCGGGTGGAACAATTCTCAATCTGAAAAAGAAGAATCTGGTGCTGGGTGCCGGATTTCACAAGGACATACGTACCACCGAACTGTATAACGAATTTTGTCAACTGATACCGGAAGAGTATCAGAAGAGGATCCTCATCCTCACGAGTCACAAGAGAAAATGGAACAGTCGTCAGTTTCATGGATTCGCCAGAAAGGCTGCGATTCCAGAGACATCCTATTTTGAAAACGATGCGTTGAGTGTGGCAATTAGGGAATTAAACCTTGATGACAACGAAGTGGTAAGGAGACATATGGGCGTATCCCATGTTTCTCAACCATCCGCCTATCTCGCTTCTAAAAGGGGAAAAGAACTGCTGACCGTTAAGAGCCGGACGACAAAATTCGCCCTTTTCGAGATGGAAGATACAGAATGGATGAATTACGAATACACAAGAGAAACGGTACCGGAGGTCTTAATATGAGAGGAAAATTATTCATCGTCGGAATCGGTCCAAACGGACAGCATAATATGACGTTTTCCGCCTATTCGGCAATAGACAGGGCGGATTATGTGGTTGGATACAACCGATATATCGAAAGGATCAGCGCATTCGTACCAGAGGATAAGCTCGTGTCAACGGGCATGCTGAAGGAAATTGACCGTGTCAGAGAAGCTATCAGACTTGCCTCGGAAGGTAACTGTGTGGCGTTGATCTCAAGCGGTGATGCAGGCGTTTATGGAATGGCAACACTGGCAATAGAAATGGCTGAAGACCTTGATATCGAAATCATTCCGGGAGTTACGGCAGCGAGTTCCGCCGCCTCTATTCTCGGTGCACCTATCGCATTGGACTTTGCCGTTCTGAGTCTGTCGGATCTGCTCGTGCCCTTTGAAAAGATCAGGACAAGGGCATTTCATTTCGCCAAGAGTGGCGTGACCGTCTGCCTGTACAACCCGGTCAGCACCAAGCGAAAACGCCAGTTTGACGAGGTGCTTGAACTGTTCAAAACGTATCGTGGAAATTTTTACATAGGAGTTGTTAAATACGCTTTTATGAAAGAACAGGAATCCCATTTTTTCAAACTCTCCGAGGCACCCGAAAACTGGAAAGAAGACCTGAACATGATGAGTATCGTCTTTTTCTGTGATGAAAATTGTCGGGAAAAGGATGGTAAGCTTTTCACACCAAGAGGCTATAGGATATGAACAAAAGGATACTCATCATCGGAGGGACATCGGAGGCAAAAGCCCTTGGCTTCTTTCTTAACGAAAAAGGCGTGGCTTTTACCTATACGCTCACGACAAAGCCGATGAAGACGTATCCGTTTGAATACAGAATCGGAAAAATCGTTAATATCTCACAATCGAACGAAACCTTAAAAGTCCAATTTGAAGAGAATGAAGCGTTATTTGATCTGGTTATTGACATGACACATCCACACGCGCTTTTCATCGCTGAAATCCTGAATCGTCTACCGGATTCTGCGGGCTTAAATAAAATGCTGTGGCGTTATCAGCGGCAAAGTTGTCTTAACGAGTCTGAGACCGTTGAAGATTACAAAACATTAACGGCCAAGATCGTTGAAAAAAGGGCCGGAAAAATTCTAAGCTTCATGGGATGTAACGGATCTGAACAAATTGCACGGTTGCTGGATGCCTCACATTACGATTGCCGAATCTATCTGCGTTCGATCAAAAGGCCTCATTTTTTCTCTGAAAGAGTAACCTTAATTCCCCTGAAGTTCTCTCCCACTGAGATGAACAATCAAGTTCTCTTAAGAACAACACTCGACGAGATAGGACCGGAGCTGGTGTTGCTGAAGGATTCGGGAAAAGAAGGGGGAACGGATGTAAAAAGGACCGTGCTGGTTGAGAATGATGTTGATTTCCTGGGGTTGCGGATGCCACAGAAGAAAACGGGCAGAATTTTTAAAGACCTTGAGGAATTAAAATTTAGTATAGGGGTAAATAAATGAAAAAAAACAGATTTGCTTTACTCGCAACAGGCAGTTTTATCGGGACACTCATTCTGTTGATGTACTACACCTGTACGGGTTATATGAACATCTCCATGCGGGATGTGTTCAGCATCATCGTTGAAACGATAAAAGATCCGAAAGCGGCGAAAGAGACCTATGGGACGCTCTGGTATGTCGTTATCGAAGTTCGTCTGCCGAGGATACTCGCCGCCGCCATAGCCGGTGCTGCTCTCTCAATAGCCGGAACGGGCTTTCAGGGGGTCTTGCTGAATCCACTCGCCGATCCTTACACACTCGGGATTTCATCCGGAGCGGCACTCGGAGCAGCCATGTCCATCGTATTCGGCTGGAACTTTTTTGGTGTGATCACCGTTCAGATCTGTGCCTTCCTATTTGCCCTGATAACACTTTTGATCGTTTTAAGAATGGCAACCCTGAACGGAAGGGTATCTCCCGTGTCGCTGGTCCTGGCAGGCGTTATCATCTCCGCCTTTTTTTCAGCCGCACTCAGTTTCATGAAACATCTCGCCGGAGAAGAAGTGGGCAGCATCGTCTTCTGGCTGATGGGGAGTTTTGCCTCAAAGAAATGGAGCGAAGTGATCATCCTGCTCTGTTTCACCATCCTGGGATTCATCATCTCACTCTTCTATTCAAAGGATCTGAATGTCCTCTCCCTTGGGGATAAGAACGCCTCATCACTCGGGATCAACACGTCCCGCCTGAGAACCACCATCCTGATAACGGCCTCGTTACTTTCAGCGATTACCGTTTCCATCGCCGGAATCATTGGCTTTATCGGCTTGATCATTCCACATCTTGTCAGAATGGTTACGGGACCGGACAACACAAAGCTGATGATACTTTCTCCACTGGTTGGCGCGGCACTACTTGCAACGGCGGATAATTTTTCAAGAGCCTGGCTGCCCGCCGAAGTTCCCATCGGAACGATAACCGCTTTGCTCGGGGGTCCGTTCTTTATCTTTATCTTCAGAAAAAAGCTGAAAGGAGAATGATTGAATGGATAAGAAAGACATTCTGACGGCAGAATCGGTTCATTACAGGATTGGAGAGGTTTCTATCATCAAGGATTGTTCTCTGAAGCTCGATGAAGGTTTGTTCTACGGTATCATCGGACCAAATGGGTCCGGAAAGACAACCTTACTGGATCTACTTTGTGATTACAGGAAATATCATACGGGGGAGATCTGCCTGTACGGAAAACCGTTGAACAGTTATTCAAAACGAGACATCGCAAGGCACATCGCTTTGGTCCCGCAATCCTTTGACATTCCGTTTCCCTTTACCGTTTCTGATGTCATCAAGATGGGTCGACATCCCTACATCAAGCGTTTTTCGTCCTTCTCGAAATCGGATAAAGCCCTTGTGGATGAAGTTGTTGGCGAACTCGAACTCGGTGACTTTCTCGACAGGGATTTTACAACACTCAGTGGCGGTGAACGACAGCGTGTCATCTTCGCGCGTGCCCTTGTTCAGAATACGGATATCATCTTTCTCGACGAAGCCACTTCAAATCTCGATCCATTTTACTGTCACAGTCTCCTGATCACCATCAACAAATGGGTCAGGGAAAAGAAGAAGACGGTCTTATCCGTTTTCCATGAGTTGAATCTGGCCTCTCTCTATTGTGATGAACTGTTCATGATGAAAGACGGCAAAGTAAAAAGGGCCGGCAGAACGGGGCAGATTATGACCGAGGAAAACATGAAAGATATTTTCAGAATAGAGTCGGAAATCATACAGGACAGCCATAAAGGCAAGCCCTTTGTAATGACAAGGGGAATTATATAAGACTACGGAGGTATAAAATGAAAAGGATCCTTTTGGTAACAACGTTGATTTTACTCTTTGCAGCCGTTATACTGGCACAGGCCATTACGGATGACGAGGGAAGAATTGTAGAATTCAACAAACCGTTTGAAAGAATCATCACACTTTACGGGGCACATACGGAAAATCTGTTTCATCTTGGAGCTGGGGATCAACTCGTTGGGGTTTCCACCAGTGAAGCTTTCCCGCCACAGGTACACGCATTGCCCGCCTACAGTTACAAGGACGACGCGGAGAAATTCATTGCGGCCAACCCGGATCTCATTCTGATCAGGCCGTTCATCACGAGAAAATACGGTGGACTCGTTGAGAAACTTGAAAATATGGGGATTACCGTCGTTTCCATGCAGCCTGAAAGTGTAGAAGAGATGGCTTCCTATATAGAAAGACTCGGAATGCTCACAGGAAAAGAGGAAGCAGCCACACAGATGATGGAAGATTTCAATACGGAAATAGAACTCATTAAAGAAAAGGTCGCCACTATCCCCGAATCGGAGAGGAAGACCGTTTTTTTTGAAACGATTCATAAATCGTTCAAGACCCCCACACCGGATTCTATCGCCTGGTTTGTAGTAAATACGGCAGGTGGTGAAAACATAGCCTACGACGCCAGGGCAACGAGTAGCGGATCAACCGTTGCGGATTTCTCAAAGGAAAAGCTACTCGAAAGGGGAACAGATCTTGATAAATACATCGCACAGAAAGGTGCCATGAACAAAGTCACAATGGATCAGATCCTCAATGAACCTGGATATGGTGCCCTCAAGGCAATCAACGAGAGAGAGGTTTACATCGTTGATGAAATGATCATGTCCAGACCCACATGGAGAATTCTGACCGGTATAGAAGAACTGGCAAGGATCATCTATCCTGAAACATTTAACAAAGTTAAGGCACAAACTGTACCCCTCACAAATCTCAGATATGCTGAAATGATGGTAAAGAAAAATGCCGTTCAGTATTTCACACCGGGATACGATGTAGAACAGGTGACGGACGGAAATATGACACATACCTACGGTGATTTCAGCGATCTCGATTATGAACAGATTGAGGCCATCACGGTAGAAACAGCTGTTTTCGCAAAAATGCTTCCTGTAACGAATTCAAAACTTTTCAATCCCGAAGAACAGATCACCTACGAAAAAGTTAAGGGATACATGAGCCGATATTTTACTATCACAGACCAGTTCAATGGACTTGACATGAACGCCGTACCTACAGAAATTGACTTTCTCAACCTGCTTGCAGAATTCATCCCTGTTCATACGGAGGATGCCGAATGAAAAAAGCGGTACTCGTAGCAAGTTTCGGAACGACTCATGAAGATACAAGGTCAAAGACCATTGATGCCGTAACAAATGATATCGCAGCTATCATGGACGGATATGAGGTCAGAACAGCCTTCACCTCATCCATCATCAGAAAAATTCTCGAGAAGAGAGAACAATCCGTCGATAACGTCCAACAGGCGTTGACAAAACTCAGAGATGAGGGTTATGAAGAGGTTCTCATCCAGCCGTTGCACGTTATCAGCGGGGAGGAATTCCACAACGTGATAAGAGATGCCACCTCCTTCAGGGCCGATTTTAAAAAGATAGAAATCGGCGGGGCACTTCTTTCAAGCGTAGATGATTACAAAGCGGTGGTAAGGGCTTTCGATGAAGAAATCAAAACGGTCGATGCCGATACAGCCGTCATTTTCATGGGACACGGGACATCTCATCCCGCTAATTCGGCTTACCCCTGTCTGCAATCGGTATTCATGGCTGAAGGATATGACAGGGTATACATCGCAACCGTTGAAGGTTATCCAGAATTTAACGATATTCTTGAGGTGTTAAAAGGAAAGGATTATAAAAAGGTAAAACTCATTCCGCTCATGCTCGTTGCCGGTGATCATGCCAAAAATGATATGGCGGGCGAAGAAGAGGATTCCTGGAAATCCATTCTCGAATCCGAAGGTTTTGAGGTTGATGTTCTTCTGAGAGGAATGGGAGAGATGAAGGACATCAGAGACATCTACGTCGAACATATCAGGTCACTGGTAAGATAATATGAAATGGATTAATACGACAACGATCAGTGCCATGACGACCAATTCCGGCAAAACGACCTTTACGCTTGGCCTGCTTTTCCTGTTGCAGAAAATGGGAAAGGTGTGTTCTTGCAAGGTTGGTCCTGATTTTATCGATCCAATGTTTCACAACGTCGTATTAAGTAATACTTTAACTAATCACCGTGAAGAATCTCTGATGCTTCCGGGAGGTTCAGGATCTTTCTTGCAGAAAGATCCTGAACCCTCCATTTACAATCTTGATTCTTTCTTTGAATCGGAACAGGCGTTGAACAGAAGGTTTTCAAACGCAGTGCAGGATACAGAGTATGTGATCGTAGAAGGGGTCATGGGACATCTCGATGGTTTGAAAGGCGGCTGGGCCTCTACCGATGAAGTGTCGGCCATCACAAAATCTCCCGTTACCCTGCTTGTAGAGGAAAGACCTTCCATCAGGACTCTTGCCGCAATGGTTGACGGAGTCATTAAAAATTCGAGAAGTATTATAAGTTCTGTCGTTATCACGAAATCAAGTTCCGACAAGCTCTTTCAGATGCAGAAGGAAGAGATAGAGGCTCTAACCGGTATAAGTGTTGCCGGAAGATTGCCCTATGACGAAGGGTTAAAGATTCCTTCAAGACATCTCGGACTCAATACGGACATGATCAAATTGAGTGATGAGCTCCTCGCTATCTCGGAACGATGTGCCAGGCTTATCAACGATCATATTAATTTGAATACAATCTTCAACGAGATAGAAATAAATACGGCTGCAAACCCTATTCTGTATAAAAAGACAAAACGGGCGGCCATCTCAAGGGATGAGGCCTTTTGTTTCATGTACCGGGCAAATATTGAATGGCTTGAAGAAAACGGGTATGATATCGTATACTTCTCACCGATGAGGGATAAGTTTCTCCCGGAGGCCGATTTTTACTATCTGTGCGGGGGATATCCCGAGATTTATCTGAAGGGGCTATCCGAAAATGTCCCTATGCGAAGGGCGATCAAAGAGGTTTGCGGATCTGAAATTCCGGTTCTCGCAGAATGCGGGGGATTCATGTATCTGCATGACTCCATAGAAGATCACCCGATGACGGGATATTTTAAAGGGAACGCAAAAATAGGGCGCCGAATGAATCGGCGTTTCGGATACGAATACCTCTCACTGCCGGATGAGTTCATCTTTGAAAACAGAGAACTCCGTGGGCATGAATTTCATTATGGTTATATAGAAAGTGGGGGGGATGAAAATGGGATGATGGTCAGAAGGGCATCCAACGGAATGGAATTCCTTTCAGGTCATTATGAAAACAACACCCTCGGCAGTTTTTCGCATCTTTATTTTCCATCGTTGAAAAGAGACCTGTTACAGGAGTAAGTGTTGTAAAAAATCACAGGACATTTGGAGGCAAAATGGGAAAACCAATCATGATAGTGGGAACAGCTTCTGGAGCGGGGAAATCACTCACCTGTACGGCGTTGTGCCGAATATTGAAGAACAGGGGGTATAATGTGGCTCCCTTTAAGATGCAGAACATGAGCCTGAATTCCATCTGTTCCTACGAAGGGCTGGAGATGAGTGTGGCGCAGTACATCCAGTCGGTAGCTTGTGGAAAAGCACCTTCCGTTGTCTATAATCCGATTCTTTTGAAACCGGAGAATGGCGAGACCTACGTCGTTTTTGAGGGAAATTTCATCGAAAGGATTCCCGCCGCCTCTTATATGACAAACAGAAAGAAGAAATACTTTGACAAGGGAATTCAGACGTTGAAAAAACTCATCGATGAAAATGATTTTGTCATCATAGAGGGTGCCGGTAGCCCGGCTGAAGTAAACCTGATGAAATACGATGTGACCAACATGGCGGTCGCCAAGGCCGTGAAGGCGGATACTTACATCGTAACGGATATCGACAGGGGTGGATCGTTCGCCTCACTCGTCGGAACGATGGAAATATTCGGTGATGAGGAACGAAATCTAATCAAGGGGTTCATCTTTAACAAGTTCAGAGGCATCAGGGAAATGCTCAACGATGGCTTTGATTACCTTGAAAATCGATACGGGGTAAAGACAGTCGGTGTCGTCCCGATGATCGGTAACGCCATACCCGAGGAAGATTCACTGCAAAGCTGGGAGTCAAAAACGGGAGATATTGACATCTGTGTGATTAAGACCCCGTTTATCAGCAATTTCAGTGATTTCAGTCCACTTTCCTGGTTTAACGGTGTCAGATATGTCGATTCTGCCAAAGAAGTCAGAGGTGATCTCATCATCCTACCCGGTTCCAAGAGAACGGCTGATGATCTGAAATGGCTTAAAGAAACGGGGATTGATTGGGCTTTGAGCAAGGCTAAAGAGACTGGATCATTTATCCTCGGTATTTGCGGTGGATTTCAGATACTCGGTGAATCTATCATCGATGAATATGAATCAGGCTATGGGGAGATGAAGGGACTCGGAATGCTCCCCGTAAAAACCATCATGAATGCAGATAAAAGAACCACAAACACGGAAAGAGTCATTTTCTGGAATAACACGGAAACAATCGTAAGAGGTTACGAGATCAGACATGGTGAAACCTTTCCAACAGCTGAAGTTGATGTCTTCAGCAGCCCTGTAAACGATGAGACGGGATTTCGTGATGTGATCGTTGGAACTGTTGCTGGAACCTATTTGCACGGACTGTTTTATAATTATGAGTTTACGGCACAATTTCTGAATTACTTCAGAGAAAAGAAAGGATTAACGATGATTACAGCCGAGAGCAATTCACTCGACAGGGAAATCGAGGCCTTTTCTTCAGAGGTGGAAAAGAATCTTGAGATTGACGAGCTATTGAGGGATCATTGATGTCGTTTCTCATCGCCCTTTTGCTTGATCTCTTCTTTGGAGAACCCCACAACAGCGTTCATCCGGTCGTCTGGATCGGAAAGCTGACCACCTTTCTGGATGCAAGACTGCCAAGAACTATTCCGGCGGGACTGTTCACCGTGTTGATCGTCTGTACGGCAGGCTTACTCGCTGCACTTGGGATTTCTTATACGGGAATCTTCATGTTTCTGATCCTTCCATATATTCTTAAATCAACCTTTTCCATCACGAGCCTTTATACACATGTCAAAAGATGTGATACGGACAACATTGACGAACTGAGGAAAGCCGCCTCGATGATCGTCAGCCGTGACACCGCTTCACTTGAAAAAGAGGAACTCTATTCAGCCGCTATCGAAAGTCTTGCTGAGAATTTCGTGGATGGGGTGCTTTCTCCACTGTTTTACTATTTATTCTTCGGACTTCCCGGAGCCCTCGTCTACAGATGTGTCAACACGATGGATGCGATGATCGGCTATCACAGTGAACGATACGAAAAATTCGGTAAATGTGCGGCAAGGCTTGATGATGTACTCAACTATATTCCGGCACGACTTTCGGTGTTCATCTTCTCACTCATTTCGCCTGTCAGATGTCTGAGATCCGCTATACGTTATGGAGGCATCAAGATCAACGGAACATGGTCTATTGCCTGTATTTCCGGAATTTTAAATGTTCGATTGAAGAAGACCGGTGTTTATGATATCAACCCCGATCGGCGCCTGCCCGTGAGAAAAGAGCTGAAACAGGCATTAAGAATATACGGAATGGTCATCGGTCTCACGCTCACGATCGTTCTGACGCTTTTGTTTACGACAGATCATTCTGTATTCAGTCAATTCAGCTTTCAGGGAATTTTAAAAGGAGTCATAAGATGAATGGAACCTATGAAAAGCACGGGGGAAATGTCCCCGCCGATTTCCTTGATTTTTCTATCTCGGTCAATCCCTACAGACCCCCGTTTACGAAAAGAATCTTCGATGAGGCGAAAAAGATATCCGATAAATATATCTATTATGAAGAGCTCGATAACGAACTTTCCACCATGATTGGTGAAACATGTCATCTGACGGCGGGGACGACGGAAACGTTATACCTTCTTTTCATGGCTTTCCCCGGCAGATGTATAGTCCAGCAACACTGTTATGGAGAATACACAAGAACGGCTGAAATATTCAACCGACCTGTTCTGCGCCATGAACACCCGCATCATATTGCGGAAGAGGGAGATCTCGTCTTTTTATGCAATCCCGATAGTCCCATGGGAACATTTTACGATAAAGACTATGTCACCGGGTTCGTTAAAACCTGCCTGATGAAAAAGGCCATTCCCGTGATAGACGATGCCTTTGCCGATTTTGTCGAAGATCATGAAGCGGTATTCTACGACGGAGCCGTTCATCTGAGAACCTTCACGAAGATCTACGGTCTCCCCGGAATCAGAGTCGGCTATTTCCATGATCCCTATCAGCGTCTAAAACATTACAGGATGCCGTGGAGCCTGGGGTCCACGGGAAAGGCCTTTGTGATAGAAGTCCTGAACGACAGGTTTAAGTTCACGAAAATGAGCTTACCACTCATCTGGCAAGAAAAAAGGAGAATCAGTCATGCGTTGAACATCACAACAGAGGCTAATTACTTCTGCATGAAGGTCAAAGAAGCAGCATTGCTCAGGACCCAATTAAGAGAAGGGCACATCGCCGTAAGAGACTGTACTTCTTTTGGATTACCAAATCATATCCGTTTTGCAATCCGAAAACCGGAAGAAAACAACCGCCTCCTGCTCTATTTAAAAGGGTTGAAACAATAATTCCAGACAATAGGTTGTAAAAATATTTTTTCTATTTTTTATAGAGATAAGTTATACAAGATAAACTTCAATACGACCAAAATTAAGGCTATTTAACATATACATTCATTTTTTAACTTTATTTTACCATATGTGTACAAAAACCTTTTTTCTTCTTTCGTCTTTTATTTAGAAAATGTGATCATTGGTTATAGATTTTTAATTAGATTTTTTCCGTTTATATCTTGACTTTTTTTAAAAATACTATAAAATGTACGAAGCATAGAATGCCATACTGTTCTATTAACCTTTTTACACGTTTAACTAACTTCGATTTCGAAAAAAACAAAGGGAGGAAAAATGAAAAATCTCAACTTGACGAGGAAATTTATCTTATTGATTATCTTTACATCCGTTATCCCGTTATTATTGATTTCAGTTGTATCCACTATCTTCCAGTACGGTTCTGAACTCAATACGGGAATCAGTGATATAAATTCTATACTTGAAATTGATGAAGAGATAATAAACGATAACCTTCAACCCTACGAGGACTTGATCGGCTATCTTTTAGCGACACTGGAACCCGAAAAGACCTTGAACGGCAAAAGATCTCTCGAAGAGACCTATGCCGAATTTAAGAAGGTAACCGATAATTACGAGAATATTTTAAGTGTTTATATCGGTGCACAGGATTATGATCAATTTTCCAGACTAAACGGTTTAATCACATATCCACTCGCGGAGAACCTAAATAAGGATTTTGATCCGAGAAAAAGGGATTGGTATGTAAAAGCCGTGAATAACCCCGGTAAAATCATTTACTCAGATCCTTACTACGATATTCTGACACAGAAAAAGGTCATCACATTTGCCAGAACCATTACCGAAAAGGGAAAGGTTCTCGGCGTTTTTGCAGTTGATTACGATTTAAAAGAATTTGCGGAAAAACTGATGGCGGGAAAATTTGGAAAAACGGGCATAACTTTTGTCATTAATTCCGATTACGAATATCTCTTCCATGAGATACCGGCATTAATCGGTTCCAGAATGCAGGATTCCTTCATTGATGCACTTGAAGACAGTATACATAGGGAGAAGAACATCGTCTCAACAGAATTGGATGGTGAAATGTACGCCGGCGGATATATCGAGTTAGACAACGGCTGGACGGTTATTTCTGTTGCCACCGAAAAAGAATACTTCTCCGGTGTAGTCTCTAAGATGGTCATAATGATTTCACTGTCCGTCATTTCTATCGTTATCGCCTTCATTCTCGGAATCTGGATGAGTGGAAAGTATATCAGAAAACCGGTCATAGCGGTTAAAGATATTATAAAGGCTCTCGGCGAAGGAGACCTTTCACAAAGATACGAGACAGAAACACAGGATGAAATTGGTCATATGGCCCGAACACTGAACAGGAGTCTTGATGGACTTGCATCGTTGACCGAATCCCTGAAAAAGGCCACTGAACAGATGGAAGGTTCCTCAGCGATTCTGACCAATGTGTCTCAAAAACAGGAGAGCTCTATTGAAGGACTCGTGAGAGAGTCGGACGATGCCGGTGATAATGTACAGAAGGTCTCAGCGGCCATGCAGGAAATTAACGCGGGGGTAGAGGAATTGTCCGCCAGTGCTCAAAATATAGCCGATACCTCTCAAAATCTGGCCTCTCAGATTGAATTGTCAAATAATGAAATACAAACCGGCCAGGATGAACTTGAAGAACAGAACCGCATGATGGAAAAAGTCCAGGAACACACCAATCAGACAACCACGCTCGTTGGCGAAGTAGCAAGGAAATCCGATTCGGTACAGGAAATCGTCAAGACGATCAGTGCGATTGCCGAACAGACCAACCTTCTCGCATTAAATGCGGCTATAGAAGCTGCAAGGGCAGGCGAAGCCGGTAAAGGATTCTCCGTTGTTGCAGACGAGATCAGGAAACTCGCCGAAGAAAGTAAGGAGGCCTCAAAGAATATTGCCATCATCCTCAACGAAATCAACGAGGGAACCGATGATGCCAATGAATCGGTAAAGAACATCGCCTCGCTGTATCTGAAATTAAACGATAATTCAAAGATCATCGGCAGGCATTTCTATGAAATCAACCGTTCCATGGGTAAGATTACGGAAATGGTAGAATCTCTGGCCGCTTCCGCTCAGGAACAAAGCAGTTCAACAGAAGAAATCGCAAAGGCCATGGATAATTCTTCAAGTTCTGTTCTGATGATCGCGGATGAAGTTACAACCATTGCCTCGGAAACCGAATCTCAGATGGCACTTTCCAAAGATATCAATGATGCTTCCGAAGAGCTCAACGCGTTGTCTGAGGAACTCAACGAGCAGATCAGCAGATTTAAGATTTAACGACAGAACTCTGTCATTGAACGAATACAAGATGTCATTAAAAAGAGGGGCCTCATGCCCCTCTTTTTTAAAATTCTCCGAATAGACTATCTTTTTCCATCTGCCTTTTACCCTTCTTTTCATGGCAAATACATTTCCCCGCTTTCCCCACCGGCTTCATATAACTTCATAATACTTTATATTTGGAACTTTTCATGATCCAGTGTAAAATATTATGAAGTTTTATTAGGAGAGGGGAGTTAATGATGAATTTTATAGGAAAGATGTTCCCAAAGGATTCACCGATGAAACTAATGAAAGATCATGCTGAACTTGCAAAAAAGGCCGTGGATTTTCTGCCGGAAGTTTTTGGTAAATATTTTTATGAACAGGATATCAGTTCTATTGCAAGGGAAGTAGATCAGATAGAACACGATGCCGATCAGATAAAGGTAGAGATCAGAAAGTCCTATGAAGACCTCAAGTATTCATTTTTCAACAAGATGGACATTCTGTTTGTCTTACATAAACAGGATGCCATCATCGATAAGGCGGATGATGTGATCAAGCTTCTGATGATGAATCAAGTCAAGGATCTCGATCATCTGATTATAAAGGATATCGTCGCACTCACACATACGGTCGTTGAATCAGTAGAACTGATGACTGATTCTATCTCAAATCTCACACTTGTTGCAGAATCGTCCTTTGCAAAGAAGGAAATCGACAGGGAAAGAGAAGGGATTGACAAGGTCGAACGGAAGGAAAGTGTCACGGATGACGAATCCATACTCATCGGGAAAAAACTTTATATGATGAAGGAAGAAATGAATGCCGTGGACATTCTGTTTCTCGGGAAAGTGGTCAGAAATCTCTCAAAGATTTCCGATCGTGCCGAAAGCGTCGCAGAACGTGTCAGAATGTTAATCAGAGCTTAAAACCGATAAAACGAATAGGGGGAATGGATTTTGCTTGTTTTTGGAATTGGATTGGGATTTGCCCTTGCATTTGCCATAGGGGCAAATGATGTCGCAAATTCTATGGCAACCGCTGTCGGCGCAAAGGCAATAACGCCAAAACAGGCTGTGATGATAGCAGCCGTTCTGGAATTACTTGGTGCTGTTCTTTTTGGAAGTCACGTAACATCTACAATCATGAAAGGGATTGTTAAGTGGGATTATGTCAGTGACCCGAATATTTTACTACTTGGTGCAATGGCCACCCTGATCTCTACAACGGTTTGGATCCTGATCGCTACATTCTGGTCCATGCCCATATCCACCACCCACTCAGTAGTCGGTGGAATGATGGGATTCGGGATCGTTGCCGCCGGATGGAATGCCGTTAACTGGATGACCATGTTGAGAATCGCCATGACCTGGGTCATCTCGCCGTTCTTTGGGGCTTTACTGTCGTTTACGGTCTTTAAAATCATTTCCTGGACCATTCTACACAAGGAAAGTCCGTATAATGCGGCAAAGAGATATGCCCCTTATTTTATAGCCGCAACCTTCTTTATCATCGCATTCCTTTTCTGTTCCAAAACACTTCACCTGGATCTTATAATGACCATCGTTGTCTCACTTGCCCTATCGGCTGTTTCCCTACTCATCTCATTCAAGATTCTCTTAACCAAACTAGCATCGAAAGAGCCTGAAAATGAATACGAAGAAGTCGAGAAGATTTTCAGGAAGATGCAGGTCTTTACCTCCTGTTACGTTTCATTCTCACATGGGGCCAATGATGTTGCAAATGCGATCGGTCCGCTGGCCTTAATCTTTGCGGTCATCACGACAGGGGTCGCCTCAACGAGCGTGGAAGTTCCTCTCTGGATTCTTCTGCTTGGTGGTGCCGGGATAGCGGCAGGGGTCGCCGCACTCGGAAGAAAAGTCATGAAAACGATTGGTGAGGATATCACCGTCCTCAACAACACAAGAGGTTTCGCAATAGACTTTGGAACGGCTACAACCGTTCTGATTGCCTCCGTTATCGGTGTTCCGGTTTCGACCACACATACCGTTGTCGGTTCTGTTACCGGGATAGGCATGGCAAAGGGAACCGAAATGGTCAACGTTGGAGTACTGAAGAATATCATTTACTCCTGGCTGCTGACGGTTCCTCTCGTTGCAGTCTGTTCAGGCGCGCTCTTCTGGGTCCTTCAGAAAATCATCGTCCTTTAAAATCAAAGTATATCAAAGCGATAAATAAGGATGGCTGAAAAAGCTGTCCTTTTTCTATCTCTCAGCTATACGATTTATCATCCTTCAATCACCCGCTCAAAGGATAACTATTGAATTTTCAGTCATCTAAAAAAAGAACATATCTATAGATTTCCATAATAGATGACAAATTCGTGGATATTCTCACTTGACCCTTTATATATCTTTATATTTCTTCATATTTATGGTAAAATCAAGTATGTTGAATGCTATATCTTTCACAAACAGACATTTAATTTTAAGGGAGGAACACTCATGAAAAAACTTTCAGTAATTCTCGCTGTCTTTATGTTATTTGCAGTAGCCCTGATCGGAGCAGAAGTTGTAAAGGCTTACACAACGTTTGAAGAACCACTCGCTAAGGAACTCTTTGACAAATTTGAAGAAGAAACAGGTATCAAGGTTGAATGGGTAAGACTCTCCACCGGAGAAGCAACGGCAAGACTCGAAGCGGAAAGGGAAAATCCACAGGCATCCATCTGGGCCGGCGGAGTAGGCCTCGGACACATCGAAGCCAAACAGAAGGGCCTCACAACACCTTACAAATCCCCAATGCTCAAGAACACACCGGCTGAATATATTGATCCCGAATTCTACTGGGCAGGACTTTATATCGGACCGATTGCCTTTGCCACAAACATTGAAAGGGCAGAAGAACTTGGTCTTGAAGCACCACAGGGCTGGTTCGACATCATCGATTCCAAGTATGCCAAGCTCGTCAGAGTTGCAAATCCAAACACATCGGGAACGGCTTACAACGTCATCACAACATTGCTCGATATCTTTCAGGGCGACGAAGAACTCACATTCATGTTCCTCAAACATCTTGATAACAGCATTGAACAGTACACAAAGTCCGGATCAGCCGGTGGAAAAAGCTGTGCTATCGGAGAAATTCCATTTGCCATCGGATATGCCCATGACCTCGTCAGACTTCAGGCCAACGGTGCTCCGATAGAAATCACTGTCCCTGAAGAGGGAACAGGTTTTGAAATTGCCTCCATGTCACTCATCAAAGACGGTCCTGAGCCGGTTAACGCCAAGAAACTCTACAACTGGCTCCTCCAGGAAGACGCTCAGAAAATATTTGCAAGCTGGTATGTGGTGCCTGTTTCAGATACCGCTCCAAAAGATGCCATCGCCATTGACGTAACGAAACTCAACACCGTTGTACAGGATCTCGTATGGGATGCTGAGAACAGAGAAAGACTCGTTGGCAGATGGAGTGCGGAAATAGGAAATAATTAATCACTGTTCTATAGACATTTCAAAGGGTCGAATCCGTTCGACCCTTTTATTTAACGTCAGGTCATCTGAATCCTTTTTTTCTGAAGTTAAATACCTGACAGATCAAGACAGAAACAAAAATGGGAATATTAAGAGGTGATTTATTTGTTTACGAAGAAAAAAGTAACCCTGTTTATCGTACTGCTCATCTTTGTTGCAATCCTGGATTTTTGGGTATTTAATAATCTGAAAAACAGCTTTTATGATATTGTTGAAGAAAACAGAGAGGAATTGTTCTCGGCAGTTCTGCAATCCGTACCTTCAGAAGAAGGGATTGAAGAATGGCTGAAAACAAATAAAAAACAGCACCCGGATCTGGATATCCTATACATCCAGGGATTACCGGGTTTTGAAGAAACAACCCTTTATACCGTTGATGAAACACTCAGCGACCTTTACAACGAAAATCTCGATTCCGAAACCTTCGAGAAAGGGATCGAAAGTGCCGCTTACAATGAGATATTCTTTGCCGATAAAGAATACATCATTAATGAAAAGAACAGCCGGCTGGTATTTGCACCGGTTAACGATGAGATGGATTTCACGGTAGGCGTGGCCATTTTTGTCTTCAACAACAGGGAATACGATAAATATACGAACCTGATGAACGTATTTGCCATCGCAGTCATCGGGATATTCATCGTCATCTTCGGGATTTTCCAGTTCACAAGGGATCCGGGACTCAGTTTTATCATCCTTTTCCTTTTACTCATCGTGGGAATTTTCATCGTCTATCCGTTATTCGAAGCGGTTAAACTGACCTTTATTCAGGACGGAAAATTCTCACTCGATACCTGGAAGACCATCCTCACCACAAAACAGTACCTGTCCGCACTCTGGGGCAGTATCAAACTTGGAATCATGACGGCCACTTTCTCTACACTCGTCGGCTTCCTCTTTGCCTTTGTAACCACCCGAACGGCTATCAAGGGGAAACGTTTCATTTCTACGATGGCCACATTACCCGTCATCTCTCCGCCGTTCTCCCTGACATTGTCAATCATCCTGCTTTTCGGGAATAACGGGTTGATCACCAAACAGCTGCTGCATCTTCAGAACTTCACGATCTATGGTCTCGGTGGACTGACACTCGTACAGACGATGGGCATGTTCCCGATTGCCTATCTCACGATGGTCGGTGTCTTGAATGCAATCGATTCGACCCTTGAAGATGCCGCAATGGATATGAGTGCCACGAGGCTCAAGACATTTACCTCCGTTACCCTGCCTCTCGCCATGCCCGGTATACTCAGTTCGTGGCTACTGGTTTTCACAAACTCATTGGCAGACTTTGCCAATCCGTTGATACTCTCCGGAGATTACAGGGTTCTTTCGGTGGAAGCCTATCTTGAAGTTACCGGAATGAACAGACTCGGAAACGGTGCTGCGCTTTCTCTGTTACTCCTGCTTCCAACGTTGACGGCCTTCCTCATCCAGAGAAACTGGGTCAGCAAGAAATCATTTGTCACGGTTACCGGAAAACCTTCGGCTAATCTGACAGAGCTCACATCGAGGCCGGTTAAGATCTTCCTGATCGCCTTGATCGTCATCATCATTGCCTTCCTGCTCGGTCTTTACGGAACCATCGTAGCCGGTTGTTTCGTTAAAAACTGGGGGATCGACTATTCATTCACGATGGAAAACTGGAGTGAAGCCCTTGAAAGGGGAAGAGAGGCAATATTTGATACCACATTCCTCGCAACCGTCACCATGCCGATAGCGGGGATCATCGCCATGGTCGCCGCGATGATCATCGTCCGTAAGAAGTTTCCGGGGAAAAGGATCATGGAGATTCTCCTGATGACACCATTTGCCATACCGGGTACCCTGATCGGTATCAGTTTCATTCTGGCCTTCAACAAACCACCGTTGATACTGGTGGGGACCGCTGCCATCATCATCATCAATTACGTCATCAGAGAACTGCCGGTAGGAATAGAAGGCGGTGTGGCCTCACTGAGACAGATAGACCCGGCAATCGAAGAAGCAGCACAGGATCTCGGAGCCGATACGCCAACGGTCTTCAGGACCATCATCCTGCCGCTAATCAGACCGGCATTTATATCCAGTCTGTCCTATACATTTGTAAGATCTATGACCGCTGTTTCCGCAGTTATCTTCCTCATTTCAGCACAGTGGTATCATATAACGGTTCTCATTTACAACTTCTCCGAAAATCTGAGATTCGGACTGGCTAGCGTGTTATCCACTACGTTGATTGCAATCGTCCTTGGTGTATTCGGATTGATGAGGCTGTTTATCAGAGAGAATAAAATCCTTGCTAAAAATGAAGCAGTAAAGAGAGGTTGAGAATGATGAATCAGAATAAGAAACAGACACCGGTTACACTGGAGAATGTCTATAAGATCTTTAAGGATAAACAGACAAAGACGGAAGTTCATGCCGTAAAGGATGCCAATATCACCATCAAACCGGGAAATCTCGTGACACTACTCGGGCCTTCCGGCTGCGGAAAGACTACCACATTGAGGATGATCGCCGGATTCGAACTGCCGACAAAGGGAAAGATACACATAGGAACCGAAGATGTAACCTTCCTTCCGCCAAACAAAAGGGATACGGCAATGGTCTTTCAGAGTTACGGACTGTTCCCTCATATGAACGTCTTCAACAACGTTGCCTACGGTTTGAAACTCAGAAAGTTGGAAAAGGCCGAGATAAAAAAGAGGGTCATGGAGATGCTCGGTATCGTCGGACTCGAACATCTCGCCGAACGTGCGCCTTCAAGACTTTCTGGCGGACAGCAGCAACGTGTTTCACTGGCTCGTTCACTGATCATCAAACCGTCCGTCTTACTGTTAGACGAACCGCTGTCAAATCTTGACGCACTCTTAAGGGAACAGATGCGGGTTGAGATCAGAAGAATACAGCAATCCTTCGGTATCACAGCCATTTATGTGACGCATGACCGGGTAGAAGCGATGAGTCTTTCAGATCAGATCATCGTCATGAATGCCGGGGAAATTGTACAAATCGGGCCACCGGACATAATTTACGGACAACCCAATTCAAAATTCGTCGCGGGCTTTATAGGAAAGGTGGCCTTCTTCCCTGTTGAAGTGAAGGAAATGGGGGATAACTGTACCATAAAGATCAACGACAAGGTACTCGATATCCACTCATACACCGATGAGATAAAAGCCGGGGAAAAGGCTGTCATGATGTGTCGTCCGGAATCAATGATTCCGGTTGATCCCGGAAAGGGGATCATCGACGGTGTGGTCAGAACGAATATCTATCTTGGAAACAGCGTAGAGTCCTTCATCAAGACCGATTTTGGTGAGGTACTCGTTCAGATAGATAATCCTGTCAAGAAAAGGATCTATAAAGAGGGGGAAAAGGTCTCCATACAGGTTGACCCCGAACTTGCGAGAATTCTACCGGACAGAGATTGAACATCATTTTCCATATAGAGGGACGGGATCAGCCCTGTCCCTTTTCTCTTATTAATCACTCGCTTTGACAAATGACATAATCTTTTATAAAATACGGTAGAAATAATAATCGGAGGTCGATCATGAAAAGACACTTAACGCTCTTGCTCAGCTTCTTCACAGTAACGTTGTCCCTTATCGCCGGAGGTCCAAAATACCTCTTCCTCTTTATCGGAGATGGAATGGGTGCTGAGCAGATAAATGCCGTACAGATGTATATCAATGCAATTCAGGGTACTGAACAGAAATTGAATATGTTGCAATTTCCCGTAAAAGGCGTGACAAAAACAAGTGCAGCTAATTTTTTTATCACCGATTCTGCTGCGGCCGGTACGGCCATCGCCACCGGACACAAGACAAATATTGGTGTTCTCGGGCTTGATCCGTCATTAAATCGGGAACTCGAAACAGTCGCCGAGAGGTGTCAGACTTTAGGAATGAAAGTCGGGATCATAACCACCGTGTCGGCTGATCATGCAACCCCTGCTGCATTTTATGCCCATCAGACCTCCAGGAGTCATTATTATGAAATAGCGAGACAACTCGTCGAAAGTGATTTCAATTTCTTTGGTACCGGTTCTCTGAGATATCCTGCCGGAAAATATGATGAGAAGGAAAATATCTTTGATTATGCACAACAGAATGGCTACAAGCTCATTAACACACAATCGGAATACGCCTCATTTAGGCCGGAGGCCTCAACTGAAGAAAAAATCTGGATCATCAGTGAGAAAATTGCTGGAGACTCCGCCATTCCATATTCCATAGACAATACAAATACATTCGATATAGATGATATCACACAGACTGCCATAGATTTTCTGTACAATGAAAGCGGATTCTTTCTGATGATCGAGGCGGGAAAAGTTGACTGGGCCTGTCACGCGAATGATGCGGCAGCGGCAATACATGATCTGCTCGCCTTCGATCGAGCGATAGCACATGCGGTGGATTTTTACAGAAAATATCCCGAAGATACTTTGATAATCGTTACGGGGGATCACGAGACGGGTGGCTTGAAAACCGATTTTATCGGGACAAACCATATATCGGACATCCGGCTCATCCAAAACCAACTCATCTCACAGGAAGCCTTCACCGAAAAACTGAATGATTTATATGACAATAACCTTTTGAACGATTTTAATTCCGATCTGTTACCACAAATCGAAAGATATTTCGGACTTTATGCAACACAAAACCATACCGAAAAAGCTTCAACACCGTTATCCGAAGATGAACTACTTCTGTTGAAAAAAGCCTTTGATGAATTCCAGAAGTTTAAAGAGACCGGCTCATCGGAATATACTTCACCCTATGGCGAATACAATCCGGTTGCCGTAACCTGTACCCATATTCTGAACAAAAAGGCCGGGTTGACCTGGTCTACCTATACACATACCGGAATGCCTGTCAACACCTATGCATTGGGAAATGGAGAGGCGCTTTTCAGTGGTTATTATGAGAATACCCGTATTGCTAAAAACATTTTCGAGCTGCTTGAAAGGGAAGGTAATCAAGAACATTGAGCTGAAAAAGCAGGACAGTTTTTCTGTTAACTGTCCTGTAATTTCTTTTGTCCTTCAAATATAATAGATAAAGGATTCTATCTTCATTCTGTCGTTTTCATTTTTGTTCCCGTCAAAGGTAAGGTTCAGAACAGGTTTTGAAAGAAGCTTATCGTTCTTCAGGATATTCAACATGATACCGGTATTTTCATACATAGAAGAGACCGTGATGATTCCATCCGTAAGAAGTGCATCGGAATGAACCTTCGCATATCTGTACCGTCCGTTCATTCCCGAATAATAACCGATATGTTCATCCGCCAATCCTTTCAATCTTGGATAATCGTCATCAATATTACTGTTCTCTCCCATGATTTCAGAGATTAATTCAATCTTCTCCTTCAGAGTCGAGATGTTTCTCTTGAAATTCTCATCACCGTTCTTGCCGTTAAAATCCGCATGATCTTTCCAGAACATCAGATAATATTCGCTGAGAGGTGTATAGATCAACCTGATATTTCTCTGTTCAAGCTGTCTGAAATTAAAGTTGTTCATCCTGTCGTTGAACAGCAGGAAAGGATCCCCCACCGTTAGAACACGTTTCCCGTCTCTTAGTCCGTCAACCAAGGCGGAAACCCTTTCCGTGATGTTTTTTATCCAGTACAAATCCACCGCTTTCCTTTCAATCGCTTCAAACACTTCGGATAAAATTGCTTCTCTGTGATACGATGGTGACAACCGGACAAGATCTCCGAGTATCAGTGTGTTGATGATCATATCCATCCATTCTTTATCTTCCGAATAAATCAGATCCTCGAGGAACGGCGAATAGATTTCGAAGGCTTTATGTGTCACACGCTTTATTTTTGCCCGTATAAAATCGGCATATTGACCATCGACCTCTGCTCCTTCATTTTCAGGAATCACGTAAATAGGTTTTGATCCCGCTTTATCGCCATTTTTCTCCACATGTGTCAGAACTGCTCCCAATAATGCCGTCGTCGAGAAGTATTCCTCGGCCAGCATGAATTGTTTTCCACGATCAATGGCTTCCTGTGAAATGGTTTCCATGACTTCCGCTTCTATTCCTTTCCCCTTGAGAAAACTGGATAGTAGGCCGGAATAGGGTGAAAGGGGCGGCAGTACCACTTTTTTTCCGGCTGTTGAGCAATCGAACATGGTCTCAGGCTCAAGGACCGATACAGTGGAACCAAAGGTACATAAATCCATTTTGATCTTGTCTTCCTCCATCGACTGGCAGGCGTTCAGGCTGTTTATAAAGGCTTCAATCCTGGTTATAACCCCCACTTTTGATGAATGTTCGTCCACCTCGATATGCAGATACGGTTTGTCTCCCATTTCGTTCATAAAATGATGTGCGAGAACGGAGTCCGGACCGCATCCATGATGCGTCAGGAGGATGGCGTACAGGTTTTTGGATTCTTTTATCGTTCGAGTCGGTTCGAGGATGTGTTGCCCAAATGGCCAGTACATGTTCGGATAATCCGTGTTGAGATCGGCTTCCGGCATATTATAGAATGGGATGACCTTATACCCCATCTTTTCTATTTTATCCGGAATCCCCATATTCAAAACGGGATCCACCGCACCATAAATCTTTGAGATGATGACAAAGACCTTCTCTTCCCTTTCAATTTCATTCATAACCCTGTCCGACTCTTCTTCAAGCCGCTTCTCAAAATCCAAAAATGCATTCATCCCTGCCTGAAGCGCACGTTTGATGGCTTCTTCATTCCTATTTAGCTGTTTTCCAAGTTTCAGGAATGATTCAAGCATGAAATTCTGACCAAAACTGAACGCCATCGTGGGGGAGAGCAGTTCGATATGATTTGCCTCAAGATTCATGGATTTGCTGATCATTTTAAAGGCCAACTGCATATAAGGACATCCAAAATTCTGTCGACTTTCAGATCCGGGATGATCGACGCTGTAAAGATCCGGGAAAAAGATGTAGTCAACCCCTTTTTCGATTAAATCGGCAACGTGTCCGTTAATCAGTTTAAGGGGATAGCAGGTTTCATCGAGCGAATACTGCTGGGCCGCTTTTATGGTCTTTTCAGAAGTGTTATCCGAGAGAAGGACGTTAAAACCCAACGTTCTGAAAACGGTTGAAAACATACTGTACATTCCGTATGTAAACAGGCCTCTCGGAATCCCTACCGTCTTCTTATCAGGATCGATTGTTCCGTCATAATCCTTGAACAGAATCTTCTGTGAATGCTCTGAAAAGTGATTGACGATTTCATCCGGTTTATCGTCTGACATTTTTTGAGTCGTTGGATTTTTTTCCAGGAAAAAGCCACGAAAATCGGTGTATAATTTTTCTTTTACCTTCTCAACGGAAAGCAATGCTGCACCGTATGCTCCGGTAATGCTGAAATATTCCGGAACGACGACTTCCTTACCCGTGATGGCTCTGAAGGCATTGACCACCCCCTGATTATAAGCTATCCCCCCCTGAAGACAAATATTTTCCCCTATTTCTCTGTTTCCAACCACTCTGTCAAGATAATTCTTGGCGATTGAATAACACAACCCTGCCGCGATATCGGTTATTTCTGCACCTCTTGAAAGACAAGATGCGATGCTGCTTTCGATGAAAACCGTACATCTTTCACCGAGATCAAGCGGCTTCTCACCTTCGAGTGCAAGACGTCCAAACTGTTCGACGGGAATATCGAATTTAATCGATTGTTCTTCGATAAAAGAACCCGTCCCCGCCGCACATATTTTATTCATCTGAAAATCGGTAACGACACCTTTTTTTATCCTGATAAATTTTGAATCTTGACCACCGATTTCAAACACCGTATCAACCTGAGGGTTGATCTTTACCGCCGCCTTTGCCTGTGCGGTGATCTCATCTACGATCAGATCCGCTCCGATTGATTTACCGATCATATACCTCCCCGAGCCGGTGATTCCAACACCGCAAATCACAACACTGTCACGGTACTTTCTCCCAAATTCCTTTAACGCCTCCTTCAGCACCTCCGAAGGGTTTCCACGCGTCCTGAGATATCTGAAATCGACGATGTTCTGCTTGTCATCCATCAAAACAAGATTTGTACTGGTTGATCCGATATCCACACCGAGATACGCGTTAACAACCCCTTCGACTTTCTTTAGCGGTGTACAAAGGTGTTTTTCGGAATAGTCTACCATCCCAAACCGTTTCAGCGGTTCATACGATGATTGAGAAATGTACTCATCCCTTTCATGAACAATTTTATTCAGAGCATTGGAAAAACCTTCTGCGTCAAATGGAAAGTGATTTTTAAGGGCAACTACCGTACAACCGTAAGCCGCCATACTATCGGATAAATCGCTGATGATCAGTTCTTCATCGTTCAGGGATAAAATGGCCTTCAACGCCTTGATGATACTTCCATTCTTCGATACGCCACCCGTAAACACTACGGGACGATTGATCGGTAATCTTCCGATAACCGCATTCTGATAATTTCTTACGAGGGAATAGCTGAGTCCTTGCAGGATGTCTTCCACACTGACCCCTTCCTGTTGATGATGTATGATATCCGTCTTGGCAAACACACTACATCGGCCGGCTATTCTGGGAATTGATTTGGCCCTGTCCGCGAAACTGGCATAATCTTTCAAATCAATATTCAGCCGGTTCACCTGTTCTTCCAGAAAAGAACCGGTACCGGAAGCACAGTTGGAATTCAGGGATATTTTGATACCCGTTTTGCACTCATCTGAAAAATCCGTGATATATTTGGCACTCTCCCCCCCAATTTCGATAATTGACCGTATCTCCCGATTCAGTTGACAGACCCCCTCAACCGTCGCCGTCACTTCGTTCAGTTTTTTAATACCGAGTTTCTCGGATAGATAACCGGAACTGCTACCACACATGGATGCATACCGAATATCACCGAGCCTGTAATCCTTCTCAATGTTCTCCATCTGTTCTCTGAAGACTTCGCCTATTTTACCGTGATGCCTGTTATACTGTTTCTTCAACACCTTGAGGTTTTCATCCGTCAAAACGGTTTTAACGGATGAATAACCTGCGTCTATACCTAAGAGCAACATAACTACCTCCATATATATTTGATATATTCAGCTACAATTGTAGTATAATAAGGGGTCATTTACCGTATCTGTGGATACTCGGAGGGGATTTTGAAAAAACTAACGGCACAACTCGCGGCATGTCAGCTGTTTAGAGGCATGGAAGAAGAAGAAATCGAAAATATATTGAAAAATATACAATACAGAATTCCGGCTTATAAGAAGGATGAACTGATTGTCCATTCGGAAGATCCCTGTGAATGTATCTTCATCGTTATGGATGGTGAAATTGAAATACAGAAAAATATGGCCTCGGGAAAGTTTTACAACATCAACTATTTAAAGGCTGGAGAGGTATTCGGAATAGGATCGCTCTTTTCCGATACGGACACGTATAAGGTGGATATCGTCGCGAAGAAAGACTGTGTACTGTTTGAAATTCGTGAAGAACAGGTGCGGCAACTCTTTTGTAATTGTCCTGCCGTTTCTTTGAACATGATACGGATAGCGGGGAACAAAATCGTTCAGCTCGATCAGCGGATAGAACTCTTCTCCGCCGGATCAATCAAGAGAAAAATCGCCTATTCACTGCTAAAAGCCGCTAATACTTTTCACTCGGATACTATCTGCCTTCAGATCAGCAAAAAACAGTGGTCAGAACATCTGAACGTTTCGAGAACTTCTTTATCCAGGGAACTGAAAGAGCTCGAGGAAAAAGGAATTATCAGCATCAGAAAAAACATCATCCTTTTACTGAACAAACAGTATCTGAAAGATATTCTGTAAAGGTTTATGATCGATAGGCTGCAGACTCACTTCATACGATCAGCTCTCTCCAAAATAAGCCCCTTTTTACAACACTTCCCTCTGATCCTTGATATCCGTTGCTCTGCTATCAAGAAGCATGGAATTCATATAACTGAAGAGCGGAATAGGCTCAAAGAGATCACTGGACCCCCTGCGTCTGTTAAAGCCGGCAAATTGCCTTCCGAACGCCTGTTTAAGACGGACATGGCCCTTCACTTCAACCCTGTTCAACAAGAAAAGTGAAAGAAACCTCATAATCCCTGTTGAAAGAAAGATAAACTGCAGGCCATTCATCTCCAGACTGAAGAACGAAAAATTCACATTACTCAGATAATTCGCGGCCGTTCCGCCAAATAGTGAGCCGATAAAACCAAATATCCCGTTGACCGCTGCAAAATATCCGTAAAGGATACCTGCGGAAGACCCACCAACGATGAGCGGCAGGGTAAAGATAGAGAGGTTAATGGCAGACCAGGCAATCCCACCGAGTGAGATATCCACCCACATGAGAACCGATACCGTCTGAGGTGTCATGAAAAACCAGACAGTCGCCAGTATCGAAGCGAGGACAACACCTATTCTGAGCACATTTTTATGACCGATCTTATCCGCTATTTTCCCCCAGAAAAAGGCACAGCCGATCATGACCAGGTTAAAACTCATGGACAATATTCCGAGAAGCGAAAAACTCATATGCAGATTCTGTATCTGATGAAAGGAAAAAAAGGCCGAGGCAAAGAGGTTGGCAAAGTTCCAGAACCCCCCAAAAATGAGTAAGCGGACATTATTTTTATTACTGATGATGAACTTAAAAAGATTTCCGGTTTCCATATCTTTCAGCGGTGGTTCATGCTGTTTCCACAGGAAGAAGATACTCAGCAGACTCACAATCGACCCGATCAGTACGACGATCTGAACGCCTTTCATATTCGGATTGTGTTCAAGAATCCTTGAAAATATCAATATAAAGGTAAGACTGACCGCCGTGTTGATAAAGTTTCTCGTCCCGAAAAAGGTCCCCATCTTCTTTTCAGGAATAAGATCTCTCATCCATGAAGTCCAGGCATTTCCTGAAAAGGCACCAAAGATAAAACTGAGCGCAACAACAGAGATAAACAACTGTTTGGTAATCAATCCAAATATTGGAAAAATAACGAGTAAAAGCCATAATGAGCGTGTAAGAAAGGAGAAGATGATAACGATCGGTTTTCTTTTCCCCACTCGATTGATGATTCTCGGGACAAAGATCTGAAAGACCTGACTGAGAAGCTGAATTCCCATGAGAAACCCGAGTAGAAACTCATTCACACCAAATTCTATCGCAACTTTGGTAAAAACAAATCCCTGTATCATGATCAGAAACACGGATGCCCCCGAACCTTCAATGATAGAATTTATCATCGCCCTTCTCAAGATTTTTTCTTCCATTCAAACACCTCACTTATTCAAAATTCAAGGGTTAATACTACTCGGAATAGGGTATCGTGTCAAGTAATATTAAACAACTTATCATATGCATTATTGTAACAAAGGAAATCGAGATCAAATGGTGCTATAATCATTCTGTTCAATCCATTTAAATGAAGAAGACAAAATTCACTCATTCAACTTCAGGAGGTGGTTTCATGAATAAAAAGACATCGATAACACTCATGATACTCATGTCCCTTATGATTCTTCTGATCCTGATTTCCTGTACAAAGCCTTTCAGGCTTTTCACTTTCAATTTTATCACAGAAGACGGAATAACCTTTGCTACGAGTACCGTATTAATCTCATTTAAAATTAGTGACGGAGCGGTCCATGTCTTTCAATATATTCTGGATGAAGGGGAACCTGCCACGACAACTTTGACAGAAATCAGCTTGAAAGGTATACAAGCCGGTGAACATATACTGAACCTTTCCGCCGTAGAGCTATCAGACGCTTCTAAAACCTTTCATTTCAGTGTCAACCTTGATGGGCCTACCGTCAATATCCGAACGGCCGACAGAGAATATGATGTAGAAGGAAGTGCCGCCCCCATGGGTAGAAATGCCCTGATCTACTGGAATTATGACACTTACAACCTGATGACGCAAAGACTCGCCATCCTGGCGTATGATGAGGAATGGGGCAGACTCTTTATCCTCGACGGGGAGGGGGGATTTACAATGGCGTCTCCCTACACGGATCCCACGGCAATGGAACGGGCATGGGTACAGATCAATCCAAACAAGCGATCTTTTTATGTCTCAGACAACCGTGTCGTGATCAACGATGTGATATATGACCTTTTTGAAACGGGAAAAGCCTACAATATCTACATTCAGGGCCAGAGTGAACTCGGAACATGGGGAAACGCGGGAAATATCCGCTTCAGGCTGGATGAAAGATATTCAAGCGATGAATCTCCCGTCATAGAGTTTGCCGTGAGCGATCTGACACTCCCGACCCGGGAGGCCTCCGGAAGCATCACGATAACCTTCACGGGGAGAAATATCAAGGAATACTGTGCACAGGGTGTACATGATTATTTTCAGAATGATACCTCCCAAAACGGCGAATTGATGTATATGCAGTTTGGTCTCGATCTACTCTTTGACGGGGCCTCTCTCACAAGCGTTTACTTTCCGCATTTCAGAGAGGGTTATGATGATTTTTCCTTCTGTGAGGAAAACTACTGGGGTCATAGTTTTTCAAGGGGATTCGTTGAAAACAGTCTGAATACCGCTGAAGGTACTGATGTACTGGTCACGGTCGAATACGCACTTGACAATAGGGTGAACGATGATGGGTTGTACTTCGTTATTCCATACAATGATCAATATATCAGAGATCAGAATAACCGCACGATAGACGGTATACAAGTTGATCACTCCATTTTCAGAATCTACTTGTCGGACGGGGAGGCGTAATCATGATAAAAAGATGGACGATCCTCATCGTGCTGCTTTTTACCTCAATATCATTTGCTTCCTCTTTACTGGAACAGGCACAGGCGGAATGTGAAAGGGTGAAAAAACAGATAGTGCAACGCAACGCCCCCTGGGTTGCAGCAGTTCCCTCAGTCTTATCCCTTTATTCTGAAAACGGAATTGAAGCACTCAACGAGGTCTACGACAAATGGGCAGGAGAGCTTGAACTTTTCGAGAAAACGGATATACACAGCAGGGCAACCACACAGGAAGAGCTGACCCAATCCTCCTTGTGTGTATATAAGGCGATTGGAGATATCGAGTTGCCTTCAAGATATATCACAACACATTCTCCCGTCAGGGATCAGGCCAGTCATGGAACCTGCTGGGCCTTTGGAACCGTTGCCTCTTTTGAAAGTGCAAAACTGGTTCAGGAAGGGAAAATCATCCTCTCGGATTCTATTTTTCCGATTGATTATCAGGATAACACCTATGATTTTTCAGAACAGTTCGTTTCCTATCACAATATTGACTGGTACGTTTACAGAAACTGGATGTTTAATGCAGATACACAGCAAAGTGAATCGGATCCAATCATTCAGGATTCAGCCCTTGATTCGGGAGGTAATAAACTATTTTCTACCTATAATGCCATCAGATACGGCATACCGGCTGAAGATGATTTCCCCTACAGGAAGTTTGATTTCAGTGAATACATCAGATGGAATCCGACAAACGACAACTGGTCCGATAATCTCGAGAGGAGTGTCAAGACACTGACGATCCCGGCTGGTTTCTTTTCTGATTATTATTACGATTCCCGGGATGCCTATATAAACGCCGTCAAGGAAATTCTGGTAAAATACGGTGCGATTGCGGTCAGCCTGTCAGTCCCCCAGGATCTGTATTACTACAGTCATGGGGTTTATGTTCCGACTCAATACGGTTATTCCGGCGGTCATTGCGTAACGCTGGTGGGGTGGCTTGATATTGATGACTTAAAACTGATGGGCTGGATTCCGGCATACACAGAAAGTGTGCTGATCGATGATCCTAATTCATATGACACCTGGGAAGCCACCGAGTTCTGGGTGATCAAGAACAGCTGGAATACCGGATGGGGATGGAACGGTTATTATATCCAGCCGATTCCGAGCGAAAAGGCTTATACACATTATCTGATCTCAGACTGGATGATAGAAAGTGATCTCATGGCCATACCCTATTTCGAACTGGACGAGAGACACCTGGCCGATTTCGACTTCAACGGTGATTCAGTCGTCGATCAGAGCGATTATCAACTGCTTGTACGGCATCTGGAAAAGGATGATTATTCAGTTGTATACGATCCGGATTATGACTGTTCTAGACCACGCGATGGAAAGATAGATACTGAAGATCTGACCAGTTTCCTTAAATACCTGAATGCCCTATCGCATTAAAAAGGGCAGTTCTCCCACTCAACCATAAACACGCCGTTTACAGCTGAACAGAGGAACTGCCCAGTTGGCCAGGCCAACTTGAGGACAATAGATGTTGTTAAGGATTTGATAAATATCAGCCACATGAAAAGCACTCAGACTATACTGAATAGTATCGCCCCAAACATCCCTTTATATCTGTTGATCCAATAGATATTTTTTTATCGATAACTGATAAAAAAATATTCTTATAAACGCATCCGCATTAACTTTTAAAAGAGCAATTCACCAGAAAAAGAAGGAATAACCCCCGGTTACATTGTGAATTATTTCTCTATCAGCAGAATTATATCACAGATAATCTTTTTGTCAACTCATCTCATGAAAGCGTTTTTTGCGCACCATAAGGTGGACAATCCCGTAAATAAACGCAAAAAGATTAAGCACAGAAGAGACTGTGCTATAATTATCACACATTTCAGGAGGTTGTCCATGAAGAAAATCCTCATATTGAACGGTAGTTTCAGAAAAGGGAATACGGATAAAACACTGGTCCCCGTGAGAGAAGCGTTATCTGAAAAAGAGACGGAAATCAGAGAATTCATGATCAGGGATCTGATCGACACCAGGTGCTATGGTTGCGCCCTTGCCATCACAAAGGGCAAGGAATTCTGTCCGACCTATGAAACAGAAAAGGAGTTGCTGAGACAACTGGAGTGGTGCGATGCTTTAATCATAGCCTCTCCGGTATATAACGGACGCGAAACGTTCATCATCAAGGCGATGTTCGACAAGTTTGCTTTTCTGGTTCACCGTCCTCGTTTCTTCAACAAGAAGGCCATGGTTATCGTCACAAGGGGTAATATGTTCAGTGCCGCCATAAAATACATCTCAAAGACACTGAGTCAATGGGGATTTCACGTTACGGTCAAATGTGGCGAACCGGAGCTTCCCGTCCTCAAGAATCATCTTGTTCCCAAAACCGTCCAAAAGATCAGAAACAAGACCAACCGATTCTATCACTCTCTTGATTCTGCCGGAAAAACACCCGGAATCGGTGATAAGCTATGGTTTGAAGTCTGGAAGTTAAATGCTGAAATGGGTGAAAAGGGTAATAAAACGGATTTTAATTACTGGAAAGAGAACGGATGGTTTGAATCCGATTATTATTACGACACAAGGATAAACCCGGTTAGCCGGCTGATTTCCTCTATCCTGAGACCTGTGATCAAGGGACAGATGAAAAAAACTTTCAAAGGATATTAAATGGAAAAATTTTTTCTGATCCTGCTGCTCATCGGGTTGCTGTGCAATCCGCTTTTTGCAGCCAATCCGGATACGGAAATTTCAACGGAGGATTACTATAATTATCTGAATTCTTTAAATAATGTCCAGAAGAGTCAAAATGACAGTGGAATTCCGATTCTTTACAGAAATCTTTTTAATTTTGACCGGATAGAAGAACAGATAAGGGTCATCTTTTCTCCCGAGAAGATCAACAAGGGTGAACTGCTGACAAAAATGAGAACAAACAGGCATGCCTCGCTTATCGTGTTTTTCATCGCATTGGGTGGGGTTGCCGTTCTTTTTTACGGCTATAAACTCCTCCCTGTGCTGATCATGCTTTTTGGGGCCTATCTTGGATCCGTTGCGACCTACAATATCGTTCAGCGCTTCTTCACCGTTACCAATGCGGAACTAGCCCTTTTTGTCATACTCGGCACGGTAATCATGGCGATTGCCTCGCTCCTGTTGCGGAATATTTTCATCTTTCTTTTCGGGGCTGCTTTCGGACTCTTCATCTCGCAGGTTGTCCTGACCCTTTTCACCTTTGAAATCAGCAACACGTTGCTTTTCACCGTCTTTATAGCCATCCTGTTTGCCGTTTTCGTCCTACTCCTAAAGAAGTTCTTCATGATCTTTCTCACTGCTCTGACCGGAAGTGTCCTCGTTGTTTTTTCCGTACAGTATCTGTTACTGGAGGTCTTTACCTCACTCACTACTTCACATCAGTTCTTCAGGTATCTGTCTCTTGTCTTATTCCTCATCCTGCTGATCGTCGGCTCGTTCTTCCAGTTCAAGACAAGCCGAAAAACCGTCGACCTCTCCGATTCATGATACCTTTACACTTAATCTCCCGCTTCCCCATTGACTCTTACGTTATGTAATAGTCTATAATCCTTTTTGTAGATGATCATCACAGGAGGAATTTATGTACACCGTCAGTCAATTATCCGCCATTTCAGGCGTTTCGGTCCGAAGTATTCAGCATTATCACAGGATAGGTCTGTTTGAGCCCACCGTTATCGGGGAAAACGGATACAGATATTACGATGAGGATAAGATCTTTGAACTTCAGCAGATCCTCTTTTTCAAGGAACTGGATTTTCCCTTGAGAGAAATAGGAAAGATTTTAAAGGATCCCGCTTTTTCTATCGAAACGTCCCTGAAAAAGCAGAGAGAATTACTCCTACTGAAGATTGATCGGCTGAACGGCGTGGTTGATCTGATCGAAAAGACTATGGAAAACAGAAAGGGAGAAAACATCATGAACGATAGAGATTATTTTTCGGAAATAAATGAAGAAAAGGTCAGGGCATATACGGAAAGGGCAAAAAAAGAATACGGGGAGACACTTGTGAATGAATCGATAATAAATGTCAAGAAAGAGTTCAACAACGATTATACTCAGATGCAGCAGGTCTTTGAAGACTGGTTGAGAGAAGTGAAGGACGTCATGAGCAAAGGACCGGAATCAGTTGAGGTTCAAAGCCTGATAAACGACTGGTACAAACATATCAACAGGCTATTTACCTGTGATATCCAGACATTCAGCGGTCTTGGATTTCTCTACAGAGACAATGAAGAATTTGCAGTGGCGTTCAGAAAGGTAGATGAGGAAATGCCGGAATTCATCTGTAAGGCCATCCAGTCTTTCTGTTCCGAGGTATAAAAACAAGTCAAAAATAAGACAGAGAGGGGCGAATGAACAGATTCGCCCCTTTTTTTGTCAAAACTTCACTTTAATTGTACAAGAAGAGATGTATAATGATTGATTCGACAATTAAAAGTTACTATGGTATAATATTATACAACAGTTCAATGTTTATTTTGAATGTTATTACAAAGGATAATCGTATTAAGGTGATGTGATGATGAATACTCTTATAGAATATCTCGAAGAGGCCCCTTCCGGTTTTGGGTTGGGAAAGATGCTCAGAGATCCGATAAATAATATTACTGATTGCAGAATTTTATTTCTCAACAGAAAAATCAGGCATTTTTTATCCGAACATAATATAGATCCCGAGGCAGAATTCCTGTCAAATATGTTTAGGAATGATTTTTCAGATATTCTTATATGGATTAACAAGGAGATTCAATCCGTGTTGAAAGAAAAGACCTCCGAGAGAGAGATCCATTCACCCGTTTTCAAAGGATGGTATAAAATACGCCTTGAATATCATGAACAGGATTACATCAGCCTCTGGTTCGACGATATCTCTTCGGAAAACATTTTAATAGAAACTTCACAGCGAATTGTCAAAAATCAGTCGCTGTCTGTTCAGACCATTACTGAAAATGCCCTTAAAATCACCGGTGCGAGATATTGCCTGCTGAATCTCTTTTCCGAAGACGGGAAGAGCTTCACCACGGTTGATATCGCCGGAATCAGTAAGGACCTTCCCGTTATAAAGGATATCCTCGGATTCGATCCGATCAACAAGACATGGGGCACAAGGCGAAAATTCGTTGAAACGCCCTACGACTCGGTTGTTCATCATATCGATACATTTGATTCTTTTATCGGTGTGGATATTCCTGCTGAAAAGTTAAAGCGTATCAAGGCGCTTTTTAATATAGGAGGACTCTCTCTCTGCCGGATAGAAAGTGATGACAGACTGCTTGGAATAATGACATTCGCTTTTGACAAGGGACATTCTATTCAGAATGAATATACGCTGATCAATTTTGCTCAGATCATAGGCTTATATCTCAACCGGAAAAAACTTCAGGAGGAAAATCAGAAAAAAGAACTCGAGATCATCAAAAACCGAAAACGACTTGAAAGAGAAAAAGAAAGACTCGAAAGTGTCATTAAAGGAATCAACGCAGGTATCTGGGAATGGGAAATCGAAACGGGAAAAACGATCTTTAACGAACGTTGGGCACAAATGCTCGGTTATTCGCTCACTGAACTGGAACCGACAAATTATAAAACATGGAGCAGCCTTGTATTCGAAGAAGACCTGCCAAAGGCAAACAAGGCGCTGCAAGATCACTTGGAGAAACATACCGAATTCTATGACATGGAAATCAGGATGAAACATAAGACCGGTCGGATAATCTGGGTACAGGATATGGGGCGTGTAGAAAAATGGTCCGATGATGGGAGTCCGTTGGTCATGTATGGTACACATCAGGACATCACCGAAAGAAAGGCAAACGAGATGGCACTGAGAAACGCAAAGAAGGAAAAAGAGGAATTTTTTGCCTCCATCAGTCATGATCTGAAGACACCTATGCACAGTATCATCGGATTTGCCCATCTGTTGCGTGAATCGTTGAAAAATCCCGAAGACATAGATTGTGTCAACAGTATCCTCGACTCTTCAGACAATATGATGAAACTGATAAACAATATCCTCGATTTTTCAAAGGCGGAAGCGGGCCGGTTGACAATAGTCAACCAAAAGGTCGATTTACGCCGCTTAATAGAAAAAAATTGCAAAAATACCGTTCAAAGGCTCAAAGGGAAACAGTTAGAAATCAATTGTCTGATAGAAGAAGAGCTTCCCGAATTCATCGTGACCGATCCCCTGAGAGTGAATCAGATCCTCATGAATCTTCTGGATAACGCTGTAAAGTTTACAGAGAAAGGGGTCATCGCATTAAAAGTGAGTAGCGAGGTAAAAGACTTCACAAGAACAGGGATTCGTTTCCTCGTAAAAGACACGGGAATCGGAATGACACAGGAAGAGCTAAAGGGCATCAGGAGTTATTTCTCACAGGCAAACAACGAGATAGAAAGAAAATACGGTGGCAGCGGGCTTGGTCTTTTCATCACTTCCAAAATTCTCGAATTGATGGACAGCAGGCTTGAAATCAGCAGCCGCAAGGGTGAAGGAAGCGAATTCTCCTTCATGCTCCCTCTCGCAGAGTCTCAGGATTTCCCCTCAACAACGATCGTCTGACAATCAGCTCCCTTTAACCGGTATGGAAGGATACTCTGATATTCCGCTGAAGAATACCATCTGTTCAAGGATGCCCTGTCGGGAAACCTAATAATGACACATCTTCCTTCTGTCATTTCCCCTTCAAGGGTCTCTGGCGATTCATCCACCGCGAGGTATTCCCCATTGTATTTCATAAAAATATCATCACAGTTTTCAAGATATCTTTGATAGGCCGCTTCATCATGAATATTGATCCGTGCAACAAAATAAACACTCATATCTTCACCTTCGATTCAGTATCTTTCAGAAAGCCTTTCGTCAAGCCGCCACTGAGGAGGTTCTCCGTTATCACTCCAGTATTCGCTGATTTCCGAAATTCTATCATCTGAAAAGCTGAAAACCGACATAACGATAAAACGCGCAGTTTCCCCTTCATCATGAACGTTGACGATAGAAATGAGTTTTTTGTCGGAAGGATATAGGGTCTCAACCTCGGCAAACCATCTACCGGGATATTTTCTGTTGAAGCAGATATATTTCTCAGTACCGATAAACACCTCTCGCGTATTGGGGAGGCGGATTATTGCGCTGTCCTCCATGACCTGATGAAGTCGATCAAATTCCGCATCGTTTATATATTGCCAGAATTGCCTCACAAGGCCTTCTCTTTTTACCCGGTCATCCGCCTCGAGTCTGAGTGTCTCATTCTCTCTCTTCAACTCATCGTATTCCTCTTCTGACACCATACCGCAATCTTTAAAGAACTGCACGACATCTTCCTCGTTCACATCGTGTTTTGCACCCATCTGACTGATGATACTGATCCCAAGATTCCGAGCGTACTGACCGTCGATGATCTTCTCATCGACAAGTTTAAACAGGATTTCGGAGAATTCCTCCGCATCTCCCTTCAGGAGCTTCTCTATAGAATTGATAACCTGATGAAAATACTGTCTGTCAATCGGTACATAGGTAGAACTGTTGAATTTTGCCTTCGATATGACATCAAAGGTAACGTCCTCACCAAGATGGTTGAGAATCTTTAATTTCTCACCGTTATTTATCATGTTGAAGATGTCCTTTAAACGAATAAACTTCCTGGAATCGGAATCATACAGCTTTCTATTTTTATATTTTTTTATGATCCTCAAATGTCTTCCCCCTACAAAATTCTGCCCCATTATAACCTGTTTTATCATAGAATCAAACCCCCTTTCGGGGGTTCAAAACGATTAAAATTTCAATTTTGGTCTTGAGATATTCTTTGGTGAGAAAAAGGAATCGTCCATTCCGAGATCCGTTTCTATTTCTTCAAAAGAGATGGTTGTCTTTCCATTCGTATTGTTGTCAATAGCCGTTATAACCCATGGAACCGTCTTTCCGTTTACTTCATTGTATTCGGAAATCTGTATGACTTTTGCCTCTTGATCTTCCCAATTCAGGAAAGTAACCTGATCAGGCAACATTTTATCCTTTGTAATACTGATCCTCATTGCCGAATAGGACAATTTTCGATCATCGTTCTTTATCTCTATCACATAAACGAGTGAATCCTGCTTGACGATGGTCGCTCGTTTGGCTACATCCGAAATCTTGTAAAGAAGGGATAATTCACCGTAGGTAAAATCAGAATCCGCAAACTTTTCGTCCTCGGAGCTGGCCTGCATCTTCTTAACGCTTCTGAGTGCCGGCAAATACATATAAGTCTCTCCGAATCCCTTGGAAAGAAGGGTGATATTCTTTTTCTCCTTTGGCTTCAAGAATCTGATGATGCTGTATATCATATTTTCATCTTTTTTATAGATGTAGAATACAAACTCGCCACTTTGTGTTCCGGAATCGTTCTTTTGAGATAAAGAAATCGTGGCCTTCACGTCGTTAAGATGTTCATAATTTCCCGCCACTTCGTCAAGGATTTCCTGTGCTGTTGCCCCAAAAAACACACCCGTCATCAAAACCATTAAAATCAAGATCATTCCTTTTTTCATAATTCCCTCCTGTTATTAGCCCTGCTTTATTTTCAGGGGATTTTTCAATATGGAAAAGACTGCGCTGAGAAAGACCAATGAGACAAAGGCGGCTACAAGCATAGAGATACCCGTCAGAGAACCAAATTCTCTCACGATCCCTATATCGGAAAAGGATAAGGCAAAGAAGCCGAATGCAACGGATAAGGCATTGTAAATAACCGCCTTACCACTCGTTCTGAGTGTTCTTCTAACCGCATCGACCGAAATACCCGTTTTTGAATATTCTACTCTGAACCGGTTGACAAAATGGATGGCGTAATCAATCCCCGCTCCTATTGCGATGGCTGCTATAGAGATGGTGGCCGTGTTAAGTGAAATACCGAGCAACCCCATGATCTCGAAATTCAGAATAACGGTAAGGGCACTTGGTACAACACCAATAAGCGCAATTTTCAACGATCTAAACTGCAGCAGGAAGAGAAGGAACACTATCGCTATCGTCATGAACATGGATTCGTACTGATCGTTGAACAGCATATCCTGAATATGCAGCAATATCTGTTCAGAACCCGTCTGTGAAAGACTGACTGAGTCCCCCTCTCCGGGAAGATAAACCATTTCCTGTGAAACGGGTAGAAGCCCTGTGATCGTTGTCCGTGAAACCTCCGTTCCAAGCAATTCTGCAAAATACGCGATTTTCCACTCCCTTATCTTGACAAAAAGCAAATTGTCAAGATCGTAAGCCAGATCTTCATAATAGTCCGTCGTCCCTTCCAATGCGGCCGACAAAAGATCATAATCATAGTCATCCATCCGCAGCATGCTGTCCATAACGGCTGTCCTGTTAGTCTCATCGAGGAGATAGTCACCGAAATCATTTGCCTGTGAAATGAGTTCATCAAGTTCCTTCTCATTTTCAGAGAACAGGGTACCAATTGGCAAATTGAGCGTATTTAAAAATTTCTCCGCATAATCCGCTTCCGAAACATCAACGTATTCGGAATAGAAAGCGGATATTTCCGCACTGTCAGCAGCCGAAATGTTCACCGTTTTAAAGGAAGCCGGTTTTGAATCAAGTATCTTCTGTATATCGTTTATAATTACTTCATTGCTCATTCTGGATTCAACATCGAAGGAAACTTGAATGATCCCCCTTGTAAAATCCCTGTTTATCAGCTGATAAATGGCATCGTTGTTCTCCATGAAAAACCAGAGATTATCGGTCTCATCCCTCGAAGAGGGGACACATTCCGTTCCGCAGAATGACTTTGACAACTTGGCCATGATATCGGCGATCGAATACGTCTCGTTAACACCTTCTATCTGTAGTATTTCCTGCTCAACACCGTACATCATCTGCATCGTTACCGGATTTTTAAAATCCCCCCTCACATCGATAAATATGGCTCCGTTCCCACCAAAATTGTCACCGATATATTCCGCATCACGGATGATTCTTTCATCCGGATTAATCGAATTGATAATATCCATATCCGTTTTAAGGTTGATGGCAAACGGTACCATAACCGCAACGATTCCGAGAAGAATGCCGATGACGAGATAGGGATTGAGGAGTTTTTCAGGTATCTTCAATCCGGAGGCCTCACTTCTTGTCTTCCGCGTTTTCATCGCTTCAAGAACACTCGGTACAAATATCAATGCAAGAAGATTGGCAAGCAATACACCGACGGCGGAAAAGATTCCGAGCGTACACACCGGGTTGATATCGGCTGTAAGCAGTGACAGAAAACCGACGGCAGTGGTCAGTCCGCTGAGTATGACCGCTATCCCGACATCTTTTTCGGTATTTATGATCTTCTCCTCCTTAGTCCCCGTTTCCTCCGTATATTTGTTGATAATATGGATGGAATAAGCCGTACCGATACTGATCAGCACAACCGGTATGACCGAATTGGCAACGGTCAGTGGGATATTCAGAAGGGAAATGATCCCCATGGTCCAGACAACACTGATAGAAACGGTTAAAAGCGGTAAGAAGGCTCCAAGAAAACTCCTGAAACTGATCAGCAACGTGAAGAAGATGATGAGGATGGCGATGGGAATCAACTTGGTCAGATTTCTTTTCGCTATACTTTCTACGGCGTTGTTAACGGGTGAGACACCGTAATAATGAAAATGATCCCCATACTTTTTATCAAGTGCTTCCCTGATCGTTCCGTAAACATTTTTCGTGTCCATCCCCTCTTTGATCGAAAAGGTGATAAGGGAAGATTTACCATCATTGGAGATGAATTTTCCGACGATGGAATCATGCTGAAGGACATCCCGTACGGTGATTGACCCATTTGCAATTTCGTCTGAAAGCGTTATCACTTCTATCCCATAATCTGAAATATTGACAATGGGCATATTACTTAAAGAGGATACACTCTGTACATCGGTCCTTTCAGATAAATATCCCGTTATTTCATTGATTTTTATCAGATCCGTATTATCCTCGATATCCATGCCGATCATTACAAGCGATCCAATACCAAACTCTTCTGAAAGATCCGTAAAATGGGATACAAACGGATCGGATTGTGGTGGATATTTGGTGATATCATCATCAAATTTAAGTCCTAACGATTTCCAGCCAAAAAACAGTGTCAGTAATGCCACCGCAATAATGAGCATCACCCTGTACCTGACAATAAATTTACCAAGTCTTTCCATAAGTTCCTCCTGATTCCTCGATTTTTACGCACTGCGTAAACATTGAGGATACTACACCTGTTTTGTAACAGAAACAAGCCATCTCCTGTTAACATTTACGCACTGCGTAATTTTTATTCAATTGGATCATCCGGGAAGGAACGATACGAAGATGTTTTAAAATAAGTGTATAACTCATACCTGTAGAAAATGAAAGAGGACTGGCCTCATGCCGTCCTCTTTCATGATTATAAACCGATGGTCGCGCCCGTATTCGGAAAGCCGAATCAATCGTGATTGTTATTCGTTAATCCAATCAAAGACTTCTCGTTTGTCGATGGTTGCCAGTGCGATATAATTATCTGCCGCACCATAATGGACATAATACTGATCTTTGTACTCAACCAGTGCATCGGTAAAGACTACCTGAGGCACACCACCGAATATCTCCCAATCTTCCTTTGGTTCCAGTATTGGTTTTTCCGTTCGCTTGAGTACTTTTGACGGATCATCGGCGTCGAGAAGCATGAATCCGAGTCTGTAGGTCAGTCTTGCGGGATGCGGCGCATGTTTCTGTACGGCATGATAGCAAAGCAGCCAGCCATAAGGGGTCTTGACTGGGGGACCACCGGCGCCTATCTTTTCATTTTCCCATTCATTATCTATCGGTTTCGCCACGATCTTGTGATCCTGCCAGTGAATGAGATCATCCGAACAGGCGATCCAGATATTCGGCGGATCCCTGTGAAGCATGACATACTTGCCGTTTATCTTTTCAGGAAACAGAACCGCATCTTTATCCGGATCGTATTCCGGCAGGATGATCCCATGTCGCTCCCATGTGATAAAGTTTTTCGTTGAGGCCAGCGCCACTTTGATATCCGTTGGAGAATAAGCCGTATAGGTCATGTAATATCTGTCCTCAATCCTTGTCAATCGGGGATCCTCCACGCCATAAAGCTCTTCGGGCCTTTCAGGAGAAAAGACAGGTTTTTCCATCCGGTTAAAATGCAGGCCATCCGTACTGACGGCATATCCCATTCTGGAGACCATATCGGCTCCCTGTGCCCGATAAAGCATATGAAACAACTCTCCGTCGTACACGACAGCCGGGTTGAAAACATATTTGGATTCCCAGAGATGCATCGGATTCGGCGCAAACAACGGATTTAAAGGACTTCTTTTCAATTCAATTCTCATCATATCACCATCTTTTTGTAAGATAAATTATTTAAACGATATCGATATTCCCTGAAGGAAATATTTTCTGAATACCAGAAACAGGATGACCATTGGAAGGGTTTGGATAACAGAACCTGCCAGTACCGGTCCGAGCTGATTCGCGTACTCATGATTGAAGCTTGCCAGCAGCACCGAAAGGGGCATCTTATCATAATCCCGGATGAGTATCAGCGGCGTGAGAAAATTATCCCAGATGCCGATAAAGGTAAACAATCCCACGATACTTGCCGTAGAACGGGTCAAAGGCAACATGATGGAAAAGATGATACGTATCTCGCCTGCCCCCTCCATCCTCGCCGCCTCTATATAATCGTTCGGAATATTTCTGAAACTCTGCGTAAACATGAATACCCCCCATGCACCAAAAAGTGACGGAACGATAAGGCTGGCCAGGGTATTCAACATACCTAGCGACTTGATGACGACAAAGGTAGGAATGGTAAACATGAAGCCCGGAAACAGCATCTGAAAGATCGTAAAATTCTTCAGAATCGTTCCTCCGAGGAATTTAAACTTGGCTATCGCATAGCCTACAAAGGAGGAAGTGAGTACGACACTGAACGTTACGGTCACGGAAATAATCACACTGTTCATAAGTGATCTGAAAAAATCTCTTTCCATCTGATTGGTCGTATCAAAGATAAATTTAAAGTTATCCAATGTAAATTGGCTGGGCCACAGATTGGCATAGATCTCATTCTGAGGTTTGACCGAAGACAATGTCAGCCAGATATAGGGATAAAGCCATACAAGTGCCAGAATGAGCATAATGATCTCAAACAGGGCAACACCTATCTTCTTTCGTGTCTTGTTCATCATACAAAGTTCACTTCCTTCTCTATGAGTTTTCTGACAAGGAATATACATCCAAAACTTATTGCTGCCGCAAAGATACTGATAACAGCCGCATATCCGGGTCCTGTAGAAGTGAATTTTCTGAACGCATTATCATAGATATACATCATAAACATATAAGTTCTCTTCATAGGACCCCCACCGGTTATCATATAAGGTTCCGTAAAAATGCCGAAAGACATCGTGATCTGCATGACAAGAACCATAACCATGGAAGGATTGAGAAGAGGCAGTGTTATCTTTGTGAATTGTTTGAATTTACCGGCACCATCAAGTTTTGCAGCCTCATAGAGCGATTTTGGAATAGCACCGAGTCCCGCGAGGAATATGAGTCCGTAATAACCGAGGAATTTCCAGGAGACCATGAGGGCTATGGCAAGGATAGCGAGCTGTGGTCTGGTAAACCACGGGATTGTAAATCCGAACACCTGGTAAAGAAATCGGTTAAGCGGTCCACTTTCAGACAGGAGCTTCTGGAAAACGATCGAGTAGCTGACCCCCGAAGAGATATTGGCGATAAGGAAGGAAAGGACGACAAAGGTCTTGAAATACTTCAGCCGGTTGAAGGCCATTCCAAGCAAAATGGATCCCAGCAGTGAAATCGGTATGAAATAAAGCATGAAGTTGAACGTATTTCCGAGAACGAGCCAGAACGTTTCATCCGTGATGACCCGGGTAAAATTATCAAAGCCTATGAATTTCGGTGGTGTTAAATAATTCCATTTCACGAACATCAGATATCCAAGCCAGCCAAAGGCGTAACAGAAGAATATCGACTGATGAACGATATACGGAGAAATAAGACCCCAGCCTTTTAAAGAATCTATTCTCTCAAGTTTACTCTTTCTTTTCGTAAGATTTCCTCCTTTATAAAAAGATACTCCCCCCTTAAACAGGGGGGAGAAAGATCACTTAAAACAGCTCTCTGTTTATCTTCTTAATGGCGTTGTTGATAATCTGATCGGCCGGCATATCCACAAGATAGATCGGTTCGGTAAGATCCGTTGTCATGACGTCCTGCACTTCCGTTGTCTTTGAAATCAGTGCCGGAGGAACACTGTTCGGAACAGCCTCAGCATAGGCTTTCATCATCGGATTGGCCTCCAAAATTGGCTGGAACAGTTCATTGGTCGTCAGATCGGCTCTAACGGGCGGAAGACCTGTTATATCAAACCACAGTTCATCATGTTTCGGATCTGAATAGACCCATTTCATAAATTCCCATGCCGCTTCTTTATGCCTTGAATCTTTAAACATGACCATCCCTTTTGTATCGGCAAATGTCTTTATCGCCTGATCTTCCGGATAGCTATCCGGAACGGGCGGGTATGCCAGGATGATTTCAGAGGGAAAGATCTCCGGGAAAAGATTTTCAGCAGAAGGAATTTCCCATGGCCCCATCAGCTGACCCGCCAATCGGCCTGTGTAAAGTGGATTGTCCATCATGTCCATTGAAGTCCAGCCATTGTCAAACAACTTCTGTCCATATTCAACAACTGCGGTACCGGCTTCATCGTTGAAGACCGCCTTGTTCTTTTTTGTGTCGATATACGGATGACCGTTACTCGCCGCATAATAAAGCGTGATAAAATCATACCATCTGTCCCACCAGTTTTTCCCCTTCAGGTATTCGACAACGTAGACCTCTTTCGGCTTACAGATTTTTTCTGCCAGTTCATAAACTTCGCTGTAGGTTCTCGGAGGTGTGTCAAATCCCGCTTCGGCGAGCATGTCCTTTCTCCACCAGAAAAGCATCGGATTTGAATAAATCGGAAAGACATATGACTTTCCCGAAAATTCCCAACCTTTGACGGCCTCTTCCATCCTTCTCGCGGCAAGGAGCTGATCAAAATCACTGAAATCGCTGAGCGGCACAAGCTGATCCGCTTCTATCAGCTGAGCGGCAAATCCACTGAATATGTTGGTACAGAGATCGGGGGCCTGTCCCGTAACGATGGCCGTTAATATTGCCTCTTCAGAACTTCCCGATGCAGGAATGGTCTTCCATTCTATCTCTATCTCAGGATGAACACCTTTCCATTCTTCCAGAATTGCCTTCCAGAATTGTTCCTGATACATGTTCGGGGCCGTCCACAACACTAATTTCTCCGCCAGTACCGGCGTTAACAACATTACCAAGAGAATAAGAATCACAAGATATTTCTTCACCCGCAACACCTCCATATGTGTTAAGCTAAAGACTGCTGTCTCTTTTTATAAAACTCGTGTGCAATGAGATCTTTATCGGATGTACATTCTCATCGTACAGGAGTTGCCTGATACGCTCAACCGCGAGATCACCCATCTCATATCTGTAAACCTTCACAGTAGACAGGGAAGGGGACATCGTCGATGCAAACACGGCATCATCAAAACCCGCCAGGGCTATTTCATCCGGGACCTTATAACCCGCCTTATGAAAAAAAGTCATAATCTTCTTTGCCATACTGTCATTTCCGGCAAAAATACAATCCGGCATCCCCTCATTCTTAAAGATCTGCGGAAGCAGTAGATTAAAATCATCGTTGATATCATCACATTGAAAGGTCCTCGGGAAGAACCCATATTGCTTCATGGCATCACGATACCCTTCATATCGGTCCTTGAATCCGTAATGCAGAAGTGGTCCATGGATATGAAAGATTCTGCTGTATCCCTCTTCTATCAGATGGGTAACACAACTAACGGCCCCATCATATCCATTTGATACCACACTGTCCACACTGCACCCCTTCAGATGCTGATCGACGAGTATAAAAGTCTTTTCACATGCCCGGAATAACAGAACATCTTCTTCGGTCACATCCCCACCTATCAGAAGAAATGCATCATAGTCGGAACTGATCTGCTTTCTCTGGTCTTCAAGCATGAGTATGTTAACGGTCATATTCAACTTGCCGGCCTTTTCCTTTATCCCTCTGAAAACCGTCGTATAAAAACCATCTCCAAGAAAATCCCTGCCGTCATTTTTCTCATAGTTCAGTATTCTTTCACTGAATACCGCCCCAATTCTGAAATTTTTTCTCCTTGCAAGGCCTGAAGCGGTTTTTGACGGGGTATATTCAAGTTCCTCTATCACCTTCTGTACAATCTTTCTCGTCTCTTCGGAAACATATCCCTTTCCGCTGATTACCCTCGAAACGGTGGCGGTAGATACGCCGGCAAGTCTGGCTACATCATTTATACTTGACATATTCCCTCCTGTATATGTAAACGCTTACACAATTATACACAAATAAAAAAGGCTATTCTATTCTTTTTTCAACGATTTATCATAAATTATAACTGATTATAACCATTTATATAAATATTTCTTCTTATTTGGGAATATTATGAATGATATAAGCTTCTTTCTTTATATTGCATCTTATTTCTTTGATATTCATCAATATTCTTCCAAAAAATAAGTTTTTCGAATCTAATGAACGATATCGAATCAATTTCTGACTATTTTGTTGGATATGAGTGTTTGCCGAAATCATAGGCAGAGTTATATCATGTTTATGTTGTGAAAGCGTTTACATATTTTGGCTATATTAAGGAGGAATTTGAAATGAAGAAGAATCGTATTGCTATCGTTTTATTCATCATTATTGCGGTCTGTCTGACTTTTGCGGAGACAGTCGAACTCCGGGTTAATGCGGAAACACTCACCGGTGATCCGGTTGCATACCGAATCTATATGTACGAAGCACTCGAACTGATCCCCGAAGATTTTGATGCCAATTGGGATTCCCTCAGGGTCTTTGATGCGGAGGAAAATGAAATTCCCTATCAGATCGACGATCTTGACGGAAACGGCAAACTGTCAGCACATGATATGCTCAGTTTCTTCATGACAGGAACGGCAAAAATGGTTATCAGTGATGATCTCTCATTGGATAGACCTGAATACGACGCAGTTCTCAGCGTAAACGAAGTAGATGGAGAATTCATCGTTACTGGCGGAGAACTCGATGCTGAAGTAAAGATCGACAATCATGGATTTGCAAATTACGTTAATTACAGGAATTTTGAAGAAGCCGTATACACCGAACTCGGAATCATGAGAATAGCCGGTTGGAAAGGCAGCACATTCTGGGCCGATGGGCAGCTTGGGAACAAACATGAAGAAAAGACTTCCTATAATTTTAAGGTGAATGAAATGGAATTCGTCAATTCCGGTCCCGTTGGTGCCACTTTTGTTTCCGATCTCGAATCAGAGACATTTATAGGCGTTCATCAGATCCTTATCACACAGGTCATGGCAAATGGCGAATGTTTTGTGGAATCCAATATCATCTTTGAAACCTACACGGATCTCATGAAATTACAGGAGATGTCCACAAAGGCGCTCACAAGCGTAGATATGGAGACACTCAAGCATATCATGCCCCTGCCGAGAAGACTTGTATGGGCGGAACAGCTCAATTCAAGCTCATTTGATTACTGGAACGACAGAGAGGCTATAGAAATCGTGAATGGACAGCCTTATGTCTGTTTTGATGCACTCGATGCCATGAAACCACTCTGGTGGGGAGCAACCTACATCTACTCCTCCCCGGAAAGCTGGAGGGGAAATTACTCTGAAGATCTCGGTGCCTGTGCTTATTCCATTTCCGTTGAAAAGCCGCTTGTATATGCCAATTTCAACGATTTTGTCATGGGCAACACATGGGTATACGAAAGTAGAGAGTTCAGAGATGGTCTCTTCAGGTGGATGCCCGCGGAATTCAACGCCTTTGAGACAACCGAGGGAAACGTTTCAACGGATACCGTTGACTGTGTCGCTCATTTCTTCCCGGGAGATAACGTCGTATTCAGAAAGGTGTACGGATTCACCGATGGTTTCGCCAACACAGCGGATGCCATAGGATATCTTGAAGCAAGGGCAGCGGAGATCGAATCGATCACACTTGCGGAATAACGTCCAAATTTTGCGATAAATAAGAAAAACGGGGGAAAAAAAAGGGGGATATCTTCTCTTCATCGCCCCCTTTTTCGTTATACCCACCTTTTTAAACAATCTATTGCTTTATGATTATAGATGTTAGAAGTCACATTATGAAGCATTCCGCTGTATTAAGCAGGACTTTTCATCGGCCAATGATGTTCTGTCGAGCAGCGGGAATCTTATCACTTAAGGTAAGCTGGAGGGAAATCAACCTATGAAAATCAAGAAAATTCTGATTCTGACACTGACAGTTCTTCTGACAACGGCCGCTTTTTCCGCTGTTTTTCCTCAAAGGGAATCCCATCTCATGTTCCTCAGAAAAGAAATGTCCGTCGAAGGCAACCTGAAGACAGGTTATATCATCTATGCAGATAAAAGGGAAGGCAGATATGTGCATACCGACGCCGGGAGTGAAGGAATCTCATGTGTCGATGATACGGCCAGAGCGGGTATTTATTTCCTGAACATGTATGAAAACACAAGGGAAAAAGACAGTCATGCCGCACAGAGATACCGGGAACTCTTCCTTGAAACCCTTGATTTCTGCGATGCATTCAGAACCCGAACAGGGGATTATTATAATTTCATCTTTGAAAACGGTGAAATCAACAAAAGGGGAATCACAAGCAGAACCTCTGCAAACTGGTGGGCCTTGAGGGCTTTATGGCTACTGTCACAGTCTTTAACCGTCATTGAAGATTCCGAAGATTTCAACACGGAGAAGATTTATGATGAGGCGGAGCAGACTGCAACCCTGTTTGTTCAGGAGCTTGATGCGACCGGGCTGATCAGGGGATACGCCGATCTTTCCGCGCTTTATGTCATATCACTTGCCAACCTCTACGAATTTTCAGGAGAATCAAAATGGCTTGAGTTGATCCATCAAGTCAGCGATGGTCTGCTCGGTAAAAGAGCCTATTTTATCTTCGATGGGATCATCGACGAGGGAACGGAGAAATTTATTTTTCACAGCTGGGGAAGCAGGCAGGTTCAAGCTCTCGCAATGGCATTTACAGCCACACACGACGACAAATACCTTGAGGCGGCAAAAGACATGGCCGATTCTCTGTACACTCACATGATCAACCTCGGGCCTTTCTATGATTATGATACAGAAAATTTCAACCTGTTTTCACAGATCGCCTATGGAACGGAAGCCGCTGTGACCTCGCTTTATCAACTGTATCAGATCACAGGGGATGAAGCGTATGCCTGGCTTCTCGCACTCAACGCGGGGTTTTTCAGCGGGAATAATCAGCTGCAAAGGGCCATGACAGGAGAAAATGGGGAAGGCTATGACGGACTCGAGAAGGTCTTCATCAACACGAATTCCGGTGCGGAATCCACCATCTCCTATCTACTTTCCATGTCTCTTGTAGACAGATTACCCGAAACCATTCGAAGATTTGCTGAAATGAAGCCGGTTCATCAATCCGAACCGCTCCTGATAGAAGCGGAAAACATGGATTCAGGATTATCGAGTTGCGATACCGAGAACATAAACGGATTCAACGGTGTATCGGGCCGTTCATTCAAGCTGAAGGAAACCTTTACACTTAATCGGGGTACCTATGATATCTTCCTGTTTGGAACAGGGCTGAAGGATTCTGAGATCAAATTCTATCTGGGTAAAGAAACCATAGGAAAAAATATCCTGTCCGATACGGATCATTATCTCGGCAGAATAAAAAACACAGCGGATGAGGAAGTCAGAATCATTTTTTCAGGTAAATCGGAAGAAAAAATCTTTCTCAATCAGATCTTATGCCTGCCCGTCATCGAATATCAGGTGTTCAATGTTAACGGCATTAATTACCTTGCCGCATTCAACACCTCTGATGAAGAGATGGAATTTAACTATCAGCCGATTGAAAAAAAGGGGTATCTCCTCTCGGAAGCCAATTTCGATATTGATGAAAAAGAGACTGCTGAGCAATCCGTCTATGAAGTCGGTTCAACCGAAGTCCATTCCGGATATATCGTTCTTAAACTGAATGCCTTCATGGATAACAACGGCATAGGCATGCCGGTTAATCCCGGAAATTACGATAATCTCGGAGGAAAGGCGGGGGCTTATTATCCGGAGGAAAAAATTCGCGGACTGCTTACAGGTGGCTTCCTGTATCCTGACGGTATTCCTTTCAGGATCTTACTGGAAGAAAACGACAATCTCATCGCCGGTGGACAACGCTTGATGATAAACGAGACCGGAACGACACTTTATGTTTTCGGAAGCTGCGATCACGGTAGTTTTAACGGTGATCTTGAAATAGGCTATTCTGATGGTGAAAGAGAATATACCTCATTGAGTTTCCCTGACTGGTGTTCTGAGATCCGGGATGAAGATTCTATCGCTCTTCAGGTGCCATACAGATACGATTCCAGCGACCTTGAGGAGTGGATAGCGCCAAAGATCGCGATATGCAAAATCCCACTGAAGGGAAAGAAGATCGAATCGATCACAATACCTGAAATTCCGACAATGCATCTTTTCGGAATAACACTCGGAAAATAAAATCGAAGATGATGAAAAATGGCTGAAAACGAATACGCTCCGTTCTCAGCCGTTTTTTCATTTTTTAAATCCGAGAATTGCATCCACGATCTTATCCGATGCATCCCCGTCCCCAAAAGGATTTGAAGCGATGGACATGGCCCTGTAAAGATAATCATTTCTGATGAGTTCGGAAGCGTGTTTATAGACACTTTCAGTATCGGTTCCTATCAATTTGGCCACTCCGGAACTGACAGCCTCAGGCCTTTCAGTCGTTTCCCTGAGTACGAGAACCGGTTTTCCAAGTGCAGGTGCCTCTTCCTGTACACCGCCGGAATCACTCAGGATGAACTGACAACCGTTCATGAGGGCTACAAACTCCAGATATTCAACGGGATCCAGCAGTATGGTACGTTCCACATCTTTTAATTCCGGATAGACAACATCCCGAACAGCGGGATTATAATGAACCGGAAAAACGAGATAATAGTCTTCATTCTCTTCAAGAAGTCTTTTAACGGCCTTCATGGTAGATCTCATCTTCTCACCGTGATTTTCCCTCCTATGCATGGTCATGAGTATATATTTCTTTTCTTTCAGATCATATTTATCGATATAGGATTCAAGGACATTCTTTTTATTTTTAATAACCCACATCAGTGCATCGATAACCGTGTTCCCCGTGATCGAAATACGTTCCTCTTTCACCAGCTCTCTGAGAAGGTTATCCTTCGACTTCTGTGTGGGGGCAAAGTGCAGAGTAGCCAGTTTTGAAGTCATACACCGGTTCATCTCCTCCGGAAAGGGATCGTACATCTCAAAAGATCTCAAACCGGCTTCCACATGCCCGACAGGGACTTTGTTATAAAATCCGATCAGAGAGCCGACAAAGGTAGAAGTTGTATCCCCCTGCGTCAAAAGCCAGTCAAATTCCCCTTCCCTGATGATCTCATCAAGAGCCGAAGAGAGTCTCCCGGTCAGTCCGGCAAGTGTCTGCCTGTCTTTCATGATATTTAGATCGTAATCCGGTTTTATTCCAAACAGCTCCAGTACCTGGTCTAGCATCTCCCGATGCTGAGCCGTGGCAATCACCTGTGCCTCCACCCCTCTCTCTATCAACTTGTGATATAACGGAGCCATCTTGATGGCTTCAGGTCTTGTACCAAATATCAATCCTACTCTCAAACCTCTCCCCCCTCTGATTTTTCTCTTATAAATCTGAAGCAGTTCATATCGTCACAATTCATAGAAATTCCCTTTTTTTCAAGCCGTTCAAGTGATTCACGTCCGGCGGGATCCGTATACTTGGCCAGATAGGTGGCACTGTGGAGATGAAGACATTTTAATCCCTTCTGATCTCTTATGCCTCCGATTCCCGCTTCAAGCGCCTGCGCATAGTTCCTGATAAATTCTTCCCCGTTTCTATCCGAGAGGTATATCCTGCTCTTTCTGTGTTCTGCGTATTCCACGTTCACCTTGGCATATTCATCCGTATCCTTTAACGGATCCAGTTCACTGATCTGACCGGATTCCTCCATTTGGGCCAGATGATATTTCAGATGCGGGCAGATCATGTAAAAAGTAGTAGGAAACGGATTTGAGTCCTTGACAGGGTAGCTCTCTATCACCTGAGGAAATCCATATTTGCATCGCTTTGAACATCTGTAGAAGTTTTCGGGAACCTCTTTCTTTTCCATTTGTCCCGGAATAACCGTCCGATCCATCTTGGAACGGTTGTATTCATAAACATAAACGACGGATTTTTCCATTGGCACTTCTCCATCGAACAGGGTTGTAAATCCCTGATTCAGCAGGCGGCTGTTCCAGTTGTTAAGTGAACAGGGAATGGTTGTCTGAAGATATTCACAGTCGTAGCCCTTTGCATATTGTTCAACCATCGGAAGGACATCAGCCATCCAATCTCCCGGTTCCGTCATGAGACAGATGGAGAAATTCTCCCGTTCATGTTCGTGCACACCCGCAATCAGTTTGCCTTCATCACATTCAAACAGGAATTTGTTTTCAAGGCAATCGAGTGAGGGATAAAGCGTCCAGCAATCTATCGCATAATCGCCAGCAGCGAAGAGAAACTTTGAAAATTCATTCTTCCGTCTCGCAATCTCTTCCGGAAAAATTGGTCTCACTTTCACCTTAGATTCATCGACTTCCGACACCGTATCGGCAATACGTTTCTCAAAGAAATAAAATGCATTCTTCCTGTCAAAGCAGTATTTTTCAGCAATATGCATGCTTTCTCCGGACTCTGAAAAGATCAGAGAAAACAAACGGGTAGCACCCGTAAACATTACCGCTTTCATTATTTCGATCATCATGAGTTTGCCGAGACCTTTTCCGGTATACTCCGGATCAACACGTAGCCCTTCAAGATAGGCATCCTTTCCGTAGATCGTCGCATGATTGACCGCACAGACTTTATTGTTATCCATATCCTTCACTATCAGTAGCGGATCTGTTGTATTCATCCATTTGTCCAGAATATACGGGATATAATCATCCCCGTCCCAAATCTTTGAAGAAAGTTTCAATATTCCTTCAATATCTGACACCGACGGTTTCATCACTTTAAAATTCATCATCATCACCTCACAGAAGCATTGTAATCTCTCTTGTCAGGAGTATTGTATCATGAAAAAAGGACACCTTGAAGGTGTCCTTTTTTATGACGTTTTACCGCTTAGGCTTCTCCGCCCGGATTTTTGAATTTATAACCTTTTCCCCTTACCGTCATGATATACTGCGGATTTGAAGGATCTTCCTCAATCTTTGTCCTGAGTCTTCTGATATGTACGTCAACCGTTCTTGTGTCTCCGTAATAATCATAGCCCCAGAGGGTATCGAGCAGAACATCCCTGCTGAAGACCTTTCCCTCATTCTCGGCGAGGAATCTGAGCAGTTCAAATTCGAGCGGTGTAAGGTTCTTTGCATCTCCCCTTACGAGAATCTCGTATCTTTCGAGATCGATCTCAAGATCCTTTACGGCAATTCGCTTCGGTTTCTCCGCCTTCTGTTCAAGGGATCTCTGAATTCTTCTGAATATCGCCTTGATTCTAACGAGAACTTCCCTTACACTGAATGGCTTGGTGATGTAGTCATCGGCTCCGAGTTCAAGTCCGAGAATCTTATCAAATTCATCGGTCTTTGCCGTGATGAAAATGATCGGCTTGTTCTGGTGCTTTTCATGCGCTCTGAGTTTTCTGGTAAGGTCAAACCCGTCAACATCCGGGAGCATAACGTCAACTATGAATAAATCGATATCTTCGTCATTGTCAGCAAGTTCCATTGTTTCTTCAGCGTTATAGGCTTTCAAAACTTCATAGCCATCTTTCTTGAGATTATAGCTCAGAAGCTCAACGATAGAAGGCTCATCGTCAACAACCAAAATTTTTCTTTTCATTTTTTTCAGCTCCTTGTATTTTCGTTTAAAGATTATCTATCTTTTTATCCACCCAACTTATTTTAACATAATTACGAATTAATTTCAAGTTTTATCGAACAAACAAAAAATCATTTACAGTTAACATTACCTATGGCAGAACATAAATTCATTCCTCCTTTATTTATGCCTATTATATAATCAGACGTATTTTCTCACAATACAATTGTACTTCAGTTATTCAACAAATAAATGAAATTCTGATCTTTTTCCAATTGTGAACCTTAACAAATTTTCGTAAAATAACAATTCATGCTATGATAAAATGATTAAGAAAAATCACGATAGAAGAGGTAGAAATGGACAGTATATACATAGAACAGAACTGCGGAGAAGCGGAATACAAGATACTGATAAACGGAAAGTACCAGATGCTGCAGCCGGAAAGCGGTGAAAGCTTACTGGGAAAACTGGCTCCTTTTACGTTTAATCCCGTGCAGCAGGCTTTCAGGGCGTATTACAAGGGAGGAAATGCAGTAATAGCAACCCCGACGGGAACGGGAAAAACAGTGGTTTCCTTTATTGCCATGCTCGATCATGAGAACCCGGAAAGGATCGTAAAACCAACGATTTACCTTTCACCCACAAGGGCCCTGGCGAGGCAGGTCTATCAGGAGTTGAAGGATACCGATCTCAAGGTATTTCTGAGAACGGGTGAAAAAAAGATGGATGTCAAGGAAAATTTTGATATTGTCGTGGCCACTCCCGAAGCCTTTCTCGCCTCGAGACATTCATCGGCCGAATGGATAAAACGGGCAAAACTTGTCATCGTAGATGAAGCTCATATGCTCGTACAGGATTCGAGGGGTATCGTCTATGAAGAATCCATCGTTCATGCACTTGGAGATGAAAAGACACTCATTCTTCTTTCCGCCACGATGCCGGATGCCCTTGAAATGGCAAATTGGACGAAAGCTGAACTGCTGATAGAGAGTAACTGGAGGCCACTCCCGCTGGAAAGAAAATTCGTCAGATATTCGGCTCCGACACGAAAGAACAGAAAAAAGGTGGCTACGGCGATCTACAATGATTTCCTTGAACATAATATCCAGAATCATACTAAAACGATGATCATTATCCCCTCAAAAAAAAGCGGCTGGTATCTGCTTGAAGCCTTTGAGGAGATGGGATTTCCCGTGTTAAACGAAACCGTTCCCTACATCAAGAGGACTGATATCGCCAATGCAATTGCAGCCTTCCACAACGCGGATATCCCCATCGATGAACGGCATGAGATCGAAAAGCGGTTCAAGGATCAGAATGACCCGTTAACGGTCCTGGTCTCTACCCAGACACTGGCCTACGGGTTTAACTCACCGACGGACGACATACTGATCTTTGTCAAATACTCGGCCTATAACGATGACAATCTCTGGCCTACCTTCCTTGATCTTCTTCAGTTTGAAGGCCGGGCTGGCCGAAAGGGACACACTACGAGAGGATACGGTCAGGTCCTGTATTCAACAGGTGCACGGGCCGGTAAAACTCAGGAAATCCTGGAGGAAAAACTCAGAAAGGGACTGGATGATGTGCTTGAGACCGCGCTTGACAAATCTTTCACCCGTGTCTCACAGGGATACCTGAACAATTTCAGCAGCGGCGTTACGAGAGAGCTCGGGGATGTTGAACTGGCAACACTCGGAATCATGTCGGTGGAACCCGTCAGAATAATGGACATCCATTATAAGGACAGAAGCAAGAAAAAAGTCCTCGACAGGGCGCACAAGCGGCTCGTTGAAATCGGCATGCTGGATGAAGAATATGCCATCTCATCACTTGGGCAGCTCACCGCCTCCTATATGCTCAACCCCGAAAAAGTCAATCAGTTCGCCTCGGTCATCCCGAAGACGAATGACGGTGAACCGGATGATCAGGCCTATTCCTTCTGGGAAAAATACAATTCGACGGCGTTACTGATCCCAACTTACGGCTCCATCCCGCCGCATTATCCGCCATTCATCCCCATTTTTCCCGGACTCTGGAACGTGGCAACGATCACGGGTAACTTCCCCGATACGGGCATCCTGCAATACGGTTTAAGCACCCTGACGACAAGAATCGGCGCCGGATTTAAAAAAGACACACCGGTCGCCATGAGGCAGAGACCTCCCGCATGGACGGCATCCATCTCTAACGAGCTGCAGCTCGTCATGAGTTTCATCAAACGCGGAGCGTACAAGGGATTCTGGCCGGATATGACGGATAATGAATATCAGCGTATCGTCCGTTCCCTGTCATACGGTGTTCATCCGTATTATTCGCTGCTGACCGA
>Ga0116163_1000120_pt1 | contig 55702 bp, 39 predicted proteins | sample AD_UKC107_MetaG_FD_89889 | JGI IMG/M metagenome (GOLD analysis project Ga0116163, IMG submission 89889) | Active sludge microbial communities of municipal wastewater-treating anaerobic digesters from Hong Kong - AD_UKC107_MetaG | ecosystem: Engineered > Bioreactor > Anaerobic > Digestate...
CACGCATGACCTCTCAACGGCGAGATACTTCACCGACAAGATCGCGGTCATGTATCTTGGAAGAATCGTAGAGATGGGAGATCCGAACGATGTGATAGACAATTGTCTGCATCCTTACACGAAAGCACTCATCACGGCGGTTTGTGAGCCGATAGCCGGAAAGGTCAACCGGATCAAGGAAGTTCCGATCAAGGGAGAAGTCCCCTCTGCGGAGAATATTCCACAGGGCTGCCGATTCCATCCGAGATGTCCTTATGCGGTGAAGGCCTGCTGGGAAGAACCGGAACCGGAACTGGTCGATGCCGGTAATGGACATATGGTGGCCTGTAGTCGATACAGGGAAATATAGACTTAAAGCTTCAGATAACAAAGGCGTACAATGCACTTACCGTTGTACGCCGGTTTATTCGTCTTTTATCGAAGTCTGTAATGATAATCAGTAATGATTAACTTTACCCCGTTTATAATTTTGATAGTTTAAAGCGATTCTTCAGAAAAAAGGATAGTATCAGGAGGTTCCCTTCATACTATCCTTTTTTTGCGTTGTTTGTTTTGTTTGGGTTTTGCTATATGTAATCATCTATAGGATATACTGTGTGTATTACTACCTGTCAATAAGTCATTATCACTGAAATATGTAACAATCTTCTGAAATTGTGTGCTTTACCACTTGTTTATCCGTATGTCTTCCGTTTTAACAGCCCGATTGATCTTCTGAAGTCAACAAGTTGATCAATATTTGAATATTTCTTGGCAGGGCTTTATGCCAGTCAGTCGTTCTGAACTGTTTCCCGCGTATTTCTATGTCCGATATCGATTATTTTCAGACGATCCCCTTTTCTTTCGGCAAGGGTTTCCCTTCCTTTATGCATTCTCCGCCTCTAAAATGATTGTCTCGATATTGTTGATAAGGTCTTTGTTTTGGATGGTTTTATTTTCAGTAATGAGATGGGCGAAGTTTTCAGCCAGTGTTTCTTCCGGATGCTGATAATCCGTCGTGTTGATACATAACTTTTCAGTGTATTTGGCCATGATTTCTGAGGCATCCGCCTTTTCTTCCGGCCAATAAAAGTCTATCCGGATATTGTCAAAGATATCCATAGAGTCATCAATACCTTCCTTCTTCACGAAGATGAACGGACAGACTTTAATAATACGCCCTTTGGATTCTATGAGTGTATAAACGGGTGTCATCGCATCGGGATTGACAAGCGTTGCGGTTAGTTCTTTCTGCGGGATGACTTCTTTATAGGGATAAAATTCCAGTAATGCGTATAATCTTTCCCTTGTTTCCGGATTCAGCCTTGAAAAACAATGGAAGAACTCATGGGCAAGTAATGACAGTAGCTTTCGATCAGTATAGTCTCTGAGTTTTTTCTCCGGCATATAGATACAGTTTTCTCGCGTATAGGCGCTGTTCCATTCGTCCTTTCCATTTGTCTTGATAAGAAAGACCGTTTCCGGAGCGGTTATCGGGTATTTTTCTAGTATTTCGGCAAGCTTCGAGAGTGCCTTGTTAATCTTCTCCGTCTCTTGAATTGTCCATTCCAGAACACAATTTGAGAGATGTTCCGTGAATGTATCCATCGTGACATCATTTCGTTTCCCTATCTTCAACCCGCGCTCAAACGGTTTAAGGGAAGCGAGATAATCATCCGGTTTTGTTATTTCCCTTTTTCCCTCGTCTTTGCTGAGTAAAATAAATTTCATAAGGAATCACCCGGAATGATTTCAAACAGGCAGCTGCTCTGGTTGCGCAGGATGGTTTCGATGATTTCTACGCCAACCGGCCGGTTCAATATTTTTTCGTTCATTAGGCGGTCAAAGTGTCTGGTACACTCACACAAAGCGGGGTTGGTTGTTATTCCATCCCTGACAAGCGGACAGATGCATTCGCTGTTGTTGAGGCAGATGGTAAAGCCTTTTTCAGTCTTTTGATAGGTGAAGTCCGGAAAGCCTTTTGTCATAAAAGATACTATCTCATCTATGTCATTCTTTCCCTCATAAATCGGCAGTGTTTTGACCCATTCGTTGCTGAGAAAGCATTGTGTTCCCGTATAGCCCAGTATTTCTCTGTTACCGCTTTCCAATACCCAGTTGATCCAGTTATTTTTGAAGTCCAAAGTCGTTCCCCTTTTTCCTTTTTTTCAGGAGGCCGTTCTTTTATCCATCAGACAGATACTGCCGGCCTGTTCTTTTGCCTTGTGTTTTAACGCCGCACAGGCATCGCTCAGAAGCAGATAATTTGCATAGCGATTTTTTTCAAGATCGATACCGGCGATGCTGACCGAGATGATTGGGAATTCCGCGTTGACCCCCTGCCGATTCTTTGTGCGGATAAATCCCCTTTCGAGATCTTCTCCCGTGTAATATTCCCTGATCTGTGTGTCAAAGTTGTGAATGAACTTTTTGATATACGTTTCGGCAATCGAATTCGGAAGTGTGAGGACAAAGTCATCTCCTCCGATATGTCCGATGAAGATATCCGTCAGATCTAATTCATCCGCAGTTTTTCTGAAGATATCGGAGAGCGCAAGGATGACTCGGTCACCGTTCGCAAAACCGTAAACATCGTTGTACGCCTTGAAATTATCCAGATCAACATAAAAGACAGCCCGGTTTTCATCGTTTTCTATCAGTTGGGTGATATGATTTCTGATCGAGTTGTTTCCGGGAAGATGTGTGATCGGATTTGAATCAAGGGCAAGATCGTATAGTCTTTTCAGTTCTTTCATGGAGTCTGACAGATTCATCTGATTCCTGATCCTTGCGAGAACGACGATAGGATTGAATGGTTTCGTGATGTAATCAACCCCGCCTGTTTCAAAGCCTTTTGCCTCGTCCATCCCGTCTGAAACAGCTGTGAGAAAGATGATCGGAATTTCAGAGGTGGATTCATCCGCTTTCAGTCTCCGGCAGACTTCGTAGCCGTCTATTGGCTCCATCATGATGTCCAGGATGATGAGATCCGGTTTTTCAGTTTTTACTATCTCTATTCCCTTGAGGCCGTCCGTTGCAAAAAAGACGGTATAAAACGGCTTTAAGACTTCAGCCAGCATCTTGATGTTTTCAGGTGTATCGTCGATGATCAGTACACTGTTTTTTCTGTCGGCATTTTTCATTTACACGTCTCCTATCCTTATATGATTGGCATCCGAAAATGCCTTAACGGCTTTTTCGGCTTCATCATACTGGAGTGTATTTATCAACTTCATTATAACCGAAAAATCCTCCTTCAGGTGATTCGGGATGCTTCTGTACACCTCCTCGGCGAGGGCAATAGCATCCATATTGAAAGTCCTGACGGCTTTAAGCAGATTTGTCAGGTCTTCCGACAGTCGTTCGGGATCGTAAGTACTGTTTTGGTCTTCTTCAGAAGTCCCCCGATCATTTTTTAAAAAGTTATCGATAGCGCGCAATACGGTCATCAGAATTCTTTCAAAATGATTCAGTTCATTGTCATCGGACAGCCCGTTTTTGAAGCGGTTTTCCAGTTTTGTCGCCGATTCGGTTAGTTCTGCAATGCCGAGATTTGCACTGACGCCTTTAATCGTATGAACGAGCATCGTATTCGACTGATAATCCCCTTCTCTTAGATTTTTTCGCAGGGTCTGCATCATGTTACCATTTTTGAGGGCGAAAGAACTCAGAAGCTCTTTATAAAGTTTCTCGTTTCCCATCAGCCGGGACAGGCCTTCCACAACCTGAATTCCCTCTATTTCTATAGATGTCTCTATCGGTTTCCGTTCCCGATTTCCCTCAGCCCCTGTCCTCTTCGGTGCAATATAGCCCGAAAGGACCTCTATGACCTGATCCATTTCTATCGGTTTACTGATTTGGCCGTTCATCCCGCAGGCCTTATTTTTTTCATTCTCCACTTCAAAGGAGAGGGCGGTTAATGCGATGATCGGTATGGTCTTCCGATAGTCTCCAAGTGCCCTGATCTTTTCAGTCGCTTCACGGCCATCCATGATGGGCATCTGTATATCCATCAGGATGGCGTCAAAATCTCCTTCCGCTGCCTTTTCCATCTTTTCCAGTGCTTCTCTGCCGTTATTCGCAATGGTGATGTCAAACCCTTCGGCACTGAGCATCTCAGAGGCAACCTGCTGATTGATCTCATTGTCTTCTACAAGGAGTATTTTAGATCCCTCAAGGGAATGCCGCAGCGCTTCTCTGCCGGTTCCTCTGTCGTCATAGCCACTTTTCGTGAATTCCTTATGACCAAGCATTTCCATGATGGTGTTGTAGAGCAATGACGGACTGACCGGTTTGTCCAGAAAATGGTTGATACCAGACAGTTCAGCTTCCTGTTTTATCTCCTCTTTTCCGTAAGCGGATATCATCATGAGCTTTGTCGTCTTTTCCGGACCGGCCTTTTCCATTTGTCTTATCATCCGGGCCGTTTCAAGACCGTTCAGATCGGGCATTTTATAATCCAGGATGATCAGTCTGAATGGTCTCTGTTTGAGAATATTGATGGCAGCAGTCCCAGAATCTGCTTCTTCAGCGCTGAATCCGAATTGTTCCAGTGTTTTTCTGATGATTTTTCTGGATTCGGCGTTGTCATCGACGACGAGTATCTTCTGATCGCTGAAATTCGGTGGATAAACGTATTCCTCACTATCTGCCGGTTTGAAATCTAAAAGGACATCAAACTTAAAAGTGGTTCCTAAACCGACTTTACTTTCTACCGAAATAGTCCCTCCCATCAGTTCTATGATCTGTTTGGTTATGGAGAGACCCAGCCCGGTGCCACCGTATTTTCTCGTGGTAGAGGCGTCTGCTTGTGTAAAGGCGGTGAACAGTTTTGACAGTTGTTCGGTGGCCATGCCGATTCCCGTATCGGATATCTCAAAATAGAGTTTAACCTTTGATTCCGGCAATTGATATGAATGAATCCTGACGATGATGTTTCCCTTCTCCGTGAATTTGATGGCGTTTCCAATCAGGTTGGTGAGGACCTGCGTGAGTTTTCCCGAATCACCCTTCAACTTTTCGGGGATGTCCGGGGAGATGTCAAAGAGGAGCTCCACCTCTTTCTGATCCGCTTTTATCGTGAGTAGATTCGAGAGGGTATACACAATTTCGTCAAAGGTGAATTCTCTGTTTTCCAATTCCATCTTGCCCGCCTCTATCTTCGAGAAATCGAGGATATTGTTGATCAGACCGAGTAGTGATTTTGCCGAGTGATAGAGCTTTTTCGTGTAATCGAGTTGTCGCGCGTTGAGTTCGGTTTTAAAGAGGAGGGTGCTTAAGCCGATAATGGCATTCATCGGTGTTCTGATCTCATGAGAGATATTCGCCACAAACATGCTTTTTGCCGTACTGGCTTCATTTGCCTTGTTTTCCATCTGCCGTGAATGTTCAAGAGCCCTGGAGACGGCTTCGGACAGAGAGAGCAGTCGGATATTGTAAAGGATGAAGATGATAAAGGCCATCAGTATGGCGATGATAAACCATCGGTATTGCATGATGAGATCGGAAAAAGTTATTTGACCGTAGTTCTCATAAGGGGATAATTTCAAATCCTTTAAAAGGTCTTCAACTGCCGTGTAATCCTGAGGAACTGTCCAGCCACCGATCCCGGCATTCATGGCTGCCAGGTTGAGCTCGGACATTGCCATCAGGGCCAGTGCAACATCATGAGCCAGATCATCACTCACATAACGGGTCTTTGCGAAGACCCATTCCGGATAAAGCGGTGTGGAGAGTAAAAAGGGAAAAGCGGGATTTTCATAAAGGTTCAGGATTTTAATGTCTGTAAGGTCTATTATTCCCACCTTCGCCATCCTTTCGAGGGTATCCGTTCTTACCGTTCCGGCATCGGAATTCCCCGAAAGCACATCATAGACAACGGCCTCATGCGTTCCGACGAATCTGATCTCTTTAAAATCCTTCGACGGATCTATTTCGTCGTCGCTGAATTCTTTAAGCGCCATTTGCCAGCCGCCAAATGAGTTTTTATTAACGGCTGCAAAGGATTTTCCCCTTATATCTTCGAGCCTGTTGATCTCATCATTCTCTTTTTTTGTGAAGATGACACCGCCAAATCTCAGATAATCCTCATAGAATATGGTATTCTCCATGGTCAGGAGTCTGCTCACCCCGTATTTCACCTTCAAGTCTATGTACATGGAGGGATTGGTCAACACAAAATCTATATATTCCCTTTCGATGCCTTCGTCGAATTCTTCAAAAAGGAGGGGGATGACGGTGAAATTCAATCCCGGGACGTTGATTTTCAGATATTCGGCGGTTGATCCCCAGCGGTTCATACAGGTTTCGGTTCCCTCATTTGCCAGTACCCCAATGGCGATCTCATCATCCATGCTGAAAGTCTTTATCGCAGCGTTTTTCTTGGGTGTCTGAGGGGCATTATACAACGCAACCCAGAAACATAGGATGATTATGATAATAATGGCCGCTATGAACAGCCGTTTGGTCCTGAAGTGATATGAGGCATTTTTCGAATTCACGATGATCACAACCTGTTTTTATCAAAGATTAAATGGCAGTACGCTCCTTTTTATCCATTTCTCGTTGTATATAAAAGGCAAAGATTGCTTTTATACTGCGATTGTCACGGTAGAGTTTTATCAGACGGGTTCTTTGTTCTGAATACTGCACAGGTTTATTATAACATTCCGGACAGACACACTTGACAGGAAAGAAATAAATCTGTATACTAACAAACGTTAGTTAGTGTATATCGGAGTGATGAGATGGATAAGTTAAACTATTTTACCGAACGGATAAAGGAAACAGAGACAACGAAGGAAAAGCTCTTTTTGAGTGCCATCTACCTCTTTTCGACCAAAGGTTATGAGAATGTGGGGATGCGCGAGCTCAGTAACTTTATCGGTATCAAGGCGAGTTCCTTTTACAACCATTATCCGTCGAAGGAAGCTGTTTTCAAGAGCATCTTTGAGCGGTTTGAACTGGAGATGAACCGGGTGGTTTTTACAGAGGAGGAAATAGAGACGATAGTGGAAAAGGGGGATGTTGCGGCTTTTTTTGTGGAAAACATGAAGAGATTCAGCAGTGTGACGGGAAATCCGCTCTTTTTTACCATGCTTCAGATCGTCTTTATGGAGAGTTACAAAGACAGGAAGGCTTATGAGATTGCCATTCACAATCTGTATTATATCCGGAGGGGATATACGGAAGCGGTCCTGAACGGGATGATAGAAAACGGATCTATCAAACCGGTTGATGTGGAGCTGATAACGGCGGAGTATTATTATACCTTAAAAGGTCTGCTGGATGAGGATCTTCTCCAGGAAGTCTGGGAAAAAGAGGTTGATTATATTCATGAACGGATAAAAAGGCATATGTCCTTTTTTATAAATCTGTTAACTGTAGGATGAGGTGATGTGATGAGTAATCCATTAATGATTTTCGGCGGACTGATCTTAATTGTACTGGTGGCGGTTACGGGAATTGTTCTGAGTCATATGGGAAGACCTTTAAACACGGCGGTGTTTACCATTCATAAACTGATAGCTCTCGGCTTTGTGATCTTTTCCGTTGTCGGATTTATCAATCTGATCAAGGGGAGCGAAGCGGTGGATCCCCTGCTGAAGACACTGCTGATCGTTGCCGCCTGTTCCGCTGTGTTGCTGTTTGTCACGGGAGGCCTTCTGAGTTTTGACAAGTTTGCGAAGAAGTTTATTGTCGTCTTCCATGCCGTATTAACCGCAGTCGTAGCCGGCAGTGCGGGAACTTCCCTTTATCTGTTTCTGAAGAAATAAAAACGGAGGATTCTCTCCGTTTTTATTTTTGTTTTGTATTTCTGGAATATATCTCTGCCGGATAGTCTTTATCTTTCCAGTTTGTAGATATAATCTTCTGAACATTCATAAAATCCGATTTGCTTGTAGAATTCCTGATCCGAACCGACATAGATATGTGTGCCGCCAAGGTCTGAAATCAGATTTTCGGCATGTAAGATGGCAGCCTTTGCCAGTCCCATTCTGCGTTGTTTCGGATGTGTACCGACGGGCTCCAGAATTCCGATTCCGTTAGCTGCATCAAACCACATGGTTGCAAAGGCGGCTACCATCCCGTTGCTATCGGTTACCTGTATATCCAGTTCGCGCCTGTAATCTTTCATTTTCTGCAGTTCGTTAAACGCTTCGACGGAACGCATGACGGTGTCATTTCTGTCATTGTAGCCAAAGGCAAAACTGTGAGCGGCTGCCCGTGCTTCCGGAGTTGTTTCAAGCGCGGTCTTAATCTGATAGCCTTCCGGTAACACGATATCATTTCTTTCACCGATGTCTTTTTTACAGGTTATCTCACTCCATGCTTCCTTCTCATATCCCCTTTCCATGGCCATTGTTACAATAGTATCTGCCTTTTTGCTGATGGCGAGATAGACCACCTGTTTATCATCTTTTTTGACCATGAGATGAGATTCGGTAAATTCAAACATTTCCTGAAGCAGAGCTCTCTCAGGCTCGAGGGTATTTAATTGAAAAAAGGCTTCCCCACGATTTTCACCTTCCGCATTGACAACGGAACAAATTTCACCGTCCTTTTCCCATATCCTGATTCGGCTGCAGTATTCCGCCTCAGACACGGCGTTGAACACCCTTGAAACGGAGAAGGAAAAATTCAGACGATCGATGAGCCAGTTAGTCTTTTCGGGAAATCTTCTGAAGGTATTTACGAGAAAATCCCTGATCTGATAGATGCTGTCCGTGTTACAAGTCCTGGAACTGTACATGTTATCACCCCGGGAATATTATACAGCATATGGCTGAAAGCTTTTATTATGCTATAATTCCTTGAAAGTTCCGAAGGGGAGTGTTTGATTGAACTACAGGCAGATGAGTGTTGTGAAACTGGGACAGATAGATTATCTCAGGGCATTTGAACTTCAGCATAAGATCCATGAGAAAGTGCTTAAAGAGGAGTTTGGAAATGTCTTTCTAATACTGGAACATCCACCGGTCATAACGATAGGAATATCCGGCAGTGAGGAGAATGTCCTCGTTTCGGCTGATTATCTGAAAGATTTGGGGATTGCCGTTCACAGGATCAGAAGAGGGGGCGATGTTACCTATCATGGACCCGGGCAGATCGTGGGGTACCCCATTTTTAACCTGAATTACCTTGGAAGAAATGTCCGAAAGTACGTCTCTCATATAGAGAATGCGATCATCACTTTACTGAAAGAGGAGTATGATATCACGGCTCACAGTGATTCCAAATTTCCCGGAGTCTGGGTGGAAGACCGTAAGATTACGGCTGTTGGCAGTCGTATCCGGCATGGGGTTTCCATGCATGGATTTGCCTTCAACGTCAACACGAACCTGGACCATTTTAAACTGATCACCCCTTGTGGGATAAGTGACAGGGGGGTAACCTCACTGGAAATGGAACTTGGGCGAAAGCAGGATATGGAAGTGGTGATGCGATTGACGATAAACAGTCTGGCTCGTGAATTTGAACTGGAATATGAAATGACAGATAAAGAAGAATTTTTAACGCTATTGGGGGAATGAACGTGTATATCAAAAAACCGGAATGGATCCGAACACCGATACAATCAAACAAAAATACGAGAGAGATCAAGGGGATGATAGAAAATCTGAACCTGCATACCGTGTGCAAAGAGGCAAATTGTCCAAATCTGATGGAATGTTTCAACAAAAGGACGGCTACCTTTCTGATACTCGGTGACGTCTGTACGAGAAACTGTACTTTCTGTAATATTCAGGGGGGAAAGGCACCGCTTACAGTTGACGGGGATGAACCGGCGAACGTTGCGAGGATGGTGAAGGAAACCGGATTAAAATATGTCGTGGTTACTTCGGTCACCAGGGACGATTTACCGGATGGCGGAGCACAGCAGTTTGTGGAAGTGATCAGAGAGATAAAGAAAGTCTCGGAGGATATCGCCGTAGAGGTGCTCATCCCTGATTTTCAGGGAGATGAAGCGGCGTTGTTAAAAGTGATAGAAGCAAAACCGAATGTGATCAATCACAACATCGAGACGATAGAGAGACTGTATCCCGATCTCAGACCTCAGGCGGAATATCACAGAACCCTTGAACTGCTGAAGAGGGTAAAAGGGCATGATAGTGGTATTTCTACAAAGTCGGGTTTTATGCTCGGTTTTGATGAGACCGAAGAGGAAGTCCTCAGACTGATGAAGGATCTGAGAGACCATGATTGTGAGATCCTGACGATCGGCCAGTACCTGCAGCCGTCAAGGAAGCATTATCCACTGAAAAAATATGTTCATCCGGATATGTTTAAGAAGTATGAGGAGACCGGCTACGAGATGGGATTCAAATATGTCGTTTCAGGCCCGCTGGTTAGAAGCTCATATAACGCATTTGAGGCATTTGAAGCGAAGAGGCAGTAAAGCTTTCTGATCCTGAACAAATAAATAGCTTAATAAAAAACAGTACCTTGCTATTTTGCCGGGTACTGTTTTTTATTAAGCTATTTACCCTTTATAATACTTCACGCTTTCTTCACATAACTTTATGTATCATTTGGCATATCAGAGGGGAACCGGTTAAGAAAAGCTCTGGAAGAGGTGGTTGTATGAAAAAAGTATACCGTCATGAAAAAAAATACATGATTAATCCGCAGCAGAAAAGGGTGATTACGTCGCGACTCGAGAAACTGTGTAAGGGAGATCCTTTTGCTGATGAAAACAATACCTACAGGGTCAGCAGCCTTTATTTTGATGACTATATCAACAGCGGAATCGAGGATAAACTGACGGGGAATCTGAAGAGAAAGAAATTTCGAATCAGGATTTACAATGGAAAAGATGACGTTATAAAACTGGAAAGAAAGGCAAAAAACGGGAATATGTGTCTGAAAGATGCTGTCAGGATTTCTAAAGATGAATATAATGCCATTATGAATGATGATATAGAGTATTTAAAGGATAATGATAATGCCGTAGTCCGGGATTTCTACCTGTTGTACAGGAATCGCCGGCTGCGTCCGAGAGTCATCGTGGACTATATGCGTCAGTGTTTCATCTTTTCACAGGGCAATGTAAGAGTAACGATGGACAGCGATCTTCATACCTCAGTCGGGAAATGTGATCTCTTTTCTCAGAGCAGTTTCATTCCCGTTCTCGAAAAAGACCAGATTGTCCTTGAAGTTAAGTACACCGGATTCCTGCCCTCGGTGATCCGTGACATGGTTCAACACGGTAGCGGAAATATGGAATCTATCTCAAAATATACCTATTGCAGAAGTTCATTTTAAAATAAAAAACAAGGAGGAATTATTATGACTTTTAACGATTTTCTTCAGGGAACTGATCTTGCCGGAAGCAGTATCAGTGCATTTGGAATGGCGGCCACCCTTTTGTTGGCCTTTTCACTCGGGTTGTTCATCTTCTGGATTTACAAGAGGACTTATCAGGGTGTGATGTACTCAAAGACGTTTAACATCTCTCTGATCGCGCTGACGATGATTACCGCCTCTATCATCATGGCGGTTACAAGTAATATTATCCTATCCCTTGGGATGGTAGGCGCCCTCTCTATTGTCCGTTTCCGAACGGCTATAAAAGATCCGATGGATGTGATTTATATGTTCTGGGCCATATCAGCTGGAATCATTGTCGGAGCCGGATTATATCTGCTCGCCGTCGTTTCATCCCTTGTACTCGGTGTTATCCTCTACTCCTTCTCCAAAATGACGGTAAAGAATGAACCGTATCTTCTGATCGTGGATTATTCGGACAGTGAAGTGGAAGATGCCCTCTTTAAGGTGATTAATGAGAAGGTGGGAACGTACAAGATCAAGTCAAAGACCAAAACGGGAGACCGTTTTGAACTGACGGTAGAGATCCGCTCCAAAAAGGAAAATACCATACTGGTTAATGAAATCGACAACATCGATAGTGTTCAGAATACGGCGCTGATCAGCTATGATGGTGAATACGCCGCTTAAGCGAACATTCAGAAAAGGCAGGTGACAGATATGAAAAAGACTATGCTGCTGTTAATCGGTTGTTTTCTGATCACACTGGTTATTCTTGGTGCCAATTATATGATGGAAACCTCTTCAGCAGCCGTGGAAAAGGCGACTGAGGAGAAATCATCGGAAGATCTCATAGAGGATAAACGGCCGGAGGAATGGGAGGAATACCTCTTTCCGGAGGATGAAGTTGTAGAGGTCAGGGTTTATATCGATGAAGATCAGTATGATTATATGGTGGAGAATGCCTCATCGGAACTGTATGTTCCGGCCAGCATCGTTTATAACGGGTTGACTCTTGAGAATATCGGGATTCGCCCGAAGGGAAATTCTTCACTCAGAACAGCCATCAGTGATGGAAAAGAACAGTTCAGCTTCAGGCTGGAGTTTGACGAATACGTTTATCAGAGCCTTTTTGGAATTACAGCGATCAATCTGAATAACTGTACGTCGGATGCCTCATATATCCGTGAAAAGATGAGCTATGAAATCATAGAGGAAATGGGATTGCCCGTTCCCGGAACGGTCTACTGTAATCTGTATATCAACGATGAGCTGGTTGGTCTGTATCTATCCGTTCAGCAGATTGATGAGGTATTTACATCCGCCTGGTTTGCCGATGGAGACGGCGATCTGTACAAACCGGAGGGAACGGGTGCCAATCTGGTTTATACGGATGATGAGTATTCATCCTATCCGGGACTCGGAGAAAGGACCAATGTTGACGAATCAGGTGAAGAGGCTGTTGTTGCGATGATCAAGGCACTGAGTACGGGAGAAAATCTTGAAGATGTCCTCTATACCGATCTGATTCTGAAGTATCATGCCCTGAACACGGCCATGCTCAGTCTTGACAGTTATATGGGCGGGATGTTCCATAACTATTATCTTTACGGTGAAGATGGCAGATATATGATCATTCCCTGGGATTACAACCTGTCTTTTGGCGGATTTGGGTCGGGTTCCAATCAAACGGTGGAAGGTGAAACGCAGTTTTATATCGATGAACCGACCTCCGGAGCGATGAGTTCCTATCCGTTGATAAGCGCATTGCTTTCAAACGAAGAATATCTTGAGCAGTATCATGAATATCTGTATGAATTAATAACCGGACCACTTGAGATAGAACGGTTTACCGCACGGGCAGAGGAATTGACGGCACTGATCGACGAATATGTCAAAAATGATCCTGAACCGATCACTTCTTATGAAAGTTTTCAATCGGCACTTTATGGAACGAATGAGGCTGTGATTCCGGAAACAGCTCCGGAAACAGAATCCGTTCAACAGGAACAGGCAGCACAGGCATTTGAAAAGAGAGGTGGCATGGGAGGCGGCGGACCTTCTTTGATTTCCTTTGTTGAAGGCTGGACGGAAAATATGCTGGGACAGTTGTCGGGTGAACTCGCTTCGACGAATAACGGCGAGGGAAATCAGGCCGGTATGATGAGAGGCGGGAATGGAAATGAAAATGGGGACTGGATGGCACGGGACATGGAGATGGCTGATGGAGATGTCGAGGGAGCAGGACAGGATTTCGATCCTGCACAGATGCGAGCGATGAATGAAAATAGGCAGCCACCTGATGGCTTTCCGGAACCACCGGAAGGGTTTGAAATGGGTGGAAATAGGCAGGAACCACCCGATGGATTTGGGAATATGGGAGATATGGTACAGAATGAGGAGAATCTACCGGGAAGGGTTCACCAGGCTTCCTTGTTTTCTATTCTGATCGGAGCGGATATCGGGAAGTATCTTCTGATCATCATCGCAGCCTTTATAGTGATTATGTTTTCATGGATGGTTAAAAGAAAAAGTTAAAACAGATTGATCAGAAAAGCATGCAGCAAACACCACGGAGATGTATCGAAGACAAATTGTTCGATACATCTTTTTTTAGTATTTCCTGTAAGTGCGAATATTATAAGGATGATCTGCTTATTATTCGTCCTCTTTTTCCGCGACAAACAGTTCTGAGACTTTGATAGCCGGATGATGATAGCGTTTTTGTTCCCGTGTGCCCTTCCGGAACTGAATGGCCTATCTCGGATACCATTGAAGGCAGACAAAATCCTGCTCACCATGATGATGCCTGTTGATGGTTCTGTTATCCGCTGAGTATGATTTTCCCGATTATACCGTTGTTTAAATAATATATGTATATACATTTCTTTTTAATTCGTCAACAGAATTAAAAGATTATAAAAGGAGTGATGGTATGTCGAGTACAATGTTAAGCACGACGCAGATTTTGGACCTTCTTGGAAAAGAAGGGGAAGCTCTTCTGGAATTTAATTCACCCCGGATATCTAAAGAGTCTCTGGAACTGCCGTCGGGGAATTTTGTGGATAAGGTTTTCCAAAATTCAGACCGAAATAACCGTGTTCTGGTAAACCTTAACCGGTTATACCATTCCGGAAGATTGACCGGTACGGGTTATCTATCGATTTTTCCCGTTGATCAGGGAATAGAACATTCCGGTGGAGCTTCGTTTGCAAAGAATATAGATTATTTCAACCCGGAAAAAATCATAGGATTTGCCATTGAATCGGGTAGCAACGGGGTGGCCTCTACATTGGGTGTCCTCTCTCTTTTTTCCAGGAAATACGCACATAAGATACCCTTTATCGTCAAAATAAATCACAACGAATTGCTCAGCTATCCCAACATAGCGGATCAGACTCTTTTTGCTTCTGTTGAACAGGCCTACAACATGGGAGCTGCCGGTATTGGGGCAACGGTTTATTTCGGATCAAAGGAATCCCGCCGGCAGATCAGAGAGATAACGGCTGCCTTTGAGAAGGCACACGAACTGGGCATGTTCACGATTCTGTGGTGCTATCTCAGAAACGATTCTTTCAAGAGTGATAAGGATTATCATTTGTCCTCCGATTTGACGGGTCAGGCCAATCATCTTGGTGTTACCATCGGAGCGGACATCATCAAACAGAAACTCCCTGTCAATAACGGCGGCTACAGGAGTCTGAATATGGGAGACAGCAGTTATGGGAAGTTTGATGAGAGAATCTATACGGAATTGAATTCCGAACATCCGATCGATCTGACACGCTATCAGGTGCTGAACAACTATGCCGGAAGAATTCCGCTGATTAATTCAGGGGGCGGTTCCGGAAAGAACGATCTTGCGATGGCGGTGAAAACGGCAATCATCAACAAACGTGCCGGAGGAAGCGGTCTGATTCTTGGAAGAAAGGCATTCCAGAAACCGTTAGAGGAAGGACTGAAACTCGTAAGAGCCGTTCAGGATGTTTATCTCAACGAAGAGATCACTATTGCTTAAAAAAAGGGCCGGAATTTTATTTCCGGCCCTTTTTCATATCAGTTAATAGATTCTTTTATAAGGCGAATAGGTGCTTCCGGAGTTGGAAACCTTAAACATCTGAAAGCTGTTTGCCTCAATCGACCCGTATAGCATGGAATGAAATACCTTACAGGTGCTGTCTGAAAACTCATCGATCATCTGTGTTCCGTTCATCAGGGAGGATTCATCACTGATCAGCTGATATTCCTGTTCCGAGTCCGCTGGATTGACGATGATGACCCGGTATTCCGCTATATTTTCGGTATACCTCGAGAAGGCGATCAGGTTTTGATTGTCATATTCAAAAGTTCCGAAATATCCACTGTTTATCGCCGGATTACCCTGGAAAATATCGATCAGCTTCCTGTAGAAAAGCTGATCCCCGTTATCCGTTTTCGCAAGCTCCCATGGCATCGGCTGCCGGCAGAAAGGGTCACCGTCCGTCTCAAGTCCGAGTTCTTCACCGTAATAGATCAGCGGGCTTCCCGGAAGCGTGAACTGTAAAAAGGCGGCAAGCTGCCATTTTTCGCCGAAATCCCGTTTTATCCGGGGGGTATCGTGACTGGACATGACGTTCCAGCATCTGAACAGGCCTTCCACGCCACAGTCTTTTACCGTACGGGCAATGGCCTTCACGGCTGTTTTTCCCTTCAATCGGTTTTCTATAACGGATTTTACCAGTTCTCTGAAATAGTAGTTCATGATGCCGTCGAGAACCCCATCACTGATCCATTTTTTGGGATAGGACCAGATCTCACCGATCGTCTGATGATCACCGATTCTTTTCAATGAAGTCGTCAATTCTCTGAGATAATCGTATCCGACATCGTAGGCACAGTCTAAGCGCCAGTCATCCACACCGAGAGTGGTCCATTTGTGAATGACCGAATCATTCCCGTTCCAGAGAATTTCTCGGAGTTTCGCGTTATCGAGGTTGAGTTCCGGCAATCCGGTATTTCCGGCCCAGTATCTGATCTCATCATTTTCCGTGTTGATCAGTTCCCTGTTTTCCCTTTTCGTGAACCATTTATGTTCGCTTCCGATATGGTTGAAAACCCCGTCGAGAACAAGCCGCATCCCGTTATCATGTAATGTGCCGATGAGTGAACTTAACTCCTCGTCGGTTCCAAGCATCGGATCGATCGCAAAAAAATCCGTGCAATCGTATCTGTGATTGGTTCCGGCCTGAAATATGGGTGTCAGGTACAAAAAATCCAGTTTCAGCTCTTTAAGATAGCCGATCTTCTTTTCTATACCCTTTAAATCGCCGCCATAAAAATCATATTGATGACTTCCGTCATCCATCAGCCGGACAGCACGATTCCAATCGAGTGTATTGGCTTTTTTTTCTGAGGAGTTGAATCTGTCCGGGAATATCTCATATCCGACATAAGCTCTGTTTTTCAATTTTTAACCGCTCCTTTTGTTAATCCATTTACAATATATTTCTGAAGACTGTAGAAAATGATCAGGATGGGGATTGATCCGAGGACTGATGCCGCGCTGAACGTTGCCCATTTTCCCGAGTAGTTTCCCGCCATGAAGGATTTTAAGCCCACCCCGAGCGGATATTTTCCGGGATCGAACAGCAGTATCGCAGAAAGCATGTATTCGTTGTATACACCGATAAAGGTCATGATGAACTGTGTAACGAGCATCGGCAGCATCAGGGGAAAGAGGATCCGCCAATAGGTCTTCCACCTTGAAGCACCGTCAAGACAGGCGGATTCGTCCAGTTCACGCGGAATGGAATTCATATAATTTCTCATCAGCCATATACCGATGGCGGAATTTCCGAATCCCAGTATCAACACGATACCCGTGAGTGAATTGAGCAAGCCAACCATCTGTAGCATCTTGAAATAAGCGACCATCGCCACGGAGACCGGAAGCATCTGAACGATAAGCAGGAACAGAATTCCGTATTTCTTGCCCCTGAAATTGAAACGACTGAAGGCGTATCCGCCGAACATCGTTACAATCACGGCGAGAATACCGGAAGAGATACCCATATAAAGCGAGTTTTTGATCCAGTTCGGAAAATCCGTCCCTTTGAACAGATCAACATAATGATCTAAGGTATATTCTGTGGGGATGATGGATGAGTTGTATATGGATTCCCCGACTTTGAATGAATTCAGAACGACAAGGATGAATGGGAATATAACGATGAATGTGATCAGGATGACCAGCGTTCTGACCGGCCAGACATGTTGTTTTTTCATTCTACCACTCTTCCTGCATTGCCTTGGTGAACTTCATGGAAACGAGCATCAAAACAACCGTCATGATAAAGGTGATAACTCCATAAGCTGCCGTCAGTCCATATCTCTGAACCTCTCTCATGAGGTTGAAGGTATAGCTGACCAGGATATCCGTGGAGCCGAAATACTGTCCCATCGACTCTCTCGGACCGCCACCGGTGAGAAGATAGATGAGGTTGAAGTTGTTGAACTGAAAGGCAATCTGTGTGATGAAAAGCGGCAGCATGATGATTTTCAGCATTGGTGCGGTGATGAATCTGAAACGCTGGAAAGCCGTTGCCCCGTCCGTTCTCGCTGCCTCATACAATTCTATCGGAATACTGTTCAGGGCGGCCTGAGACATGACCATGAAATAGGGAAAGGACAGCCAGATGTTGACACCGATAACGGATATTCGCGCTACTGTCGCATCTGTCAGCCACTTGACCGAATCAAGTCCCACGAGGTTCAGTATCTGATTCAGTATGCCGTCGGCCCCCATCATCGAATGCCACATCTGAATGGAAAGAACACCGGGGAGAGCCCAGGGAATGATCAGCAGGGCACGGTACAGATTCCGTTCCTTCAAGCCCCTGTGATTGAGAAGAAGGGCGATTCCAAGTCCCACACCGACATTCAGAATTGATGAGAGGATTGTCCATGTGAATGTCCATCCGAGAACGGGGAAAAAGGGACTTTTCATCGAAAAGACTTCTATAAAATTGGAAAATCCGATGAATTGAAACTCCTGATAATGGAATATTCCGTAATTGGTAAACGCGATGTAGATGTTGTAGATGGCCGGTATAACCGTAACGATCATAATGGCTATCAATGCCGGTATGAGATAGGTATAGGCGGATATGGCCTCTTTGGTCGTTCGTTTCATCTTTCAACTCCCGAATGTATAAAAATAACGGGACGTACCTGTGAAAGGACGTCCCATGAATAGATTCTTATTTTCTCATAATTTCTATTTTTTCCGTGATCGCATCTGAAAGCTGCTTCAAAGCGGTTTCAGTATCTTCTTTCCCAAAGTATGTGATCTGAAGGGCATCGGACCATACGGACCATACACTGGACATTTCTGGGATATTCGGCATTGGATTACCGAGTTCTGCCTGCTTTGCCCATGCGCTGATCTGTTCGTTGGATTTGACGGCCGCTGTTTCGAGTACGTCGCTTCTTGTCGGTGTGAGCTGCGTTTCTAATGCAAACTGAGCCATATTGGTCTTTGAAGTGATGTATTCGGCCAGTTTCAACGCGTCCTCCTTGTTACTGGAATAATTGCTGATTCCCACAAATTGAACACCGAGGAACGGTTGTGGATATTCACCGTTAGGAAGCATCGGAATAACCGATACGCCGTAATCTATCCCAAGCGTTTCAAGGTTTGCAATGACCCACGGTCCGTTTATCTGAAGGGCTGCCTTTCCCTGTTCGAAGGTTCCTGTGGAGAAGGCATGCTGGGAGCTTGTATCTCTCATCGCTTCCGGGAAGTATCCGTTGTCAAAGAAGGATTTGAGATAATTGATGGCTTCAACGGCACCGGCATTATCCATTCCTATATCGTAGACATCGTATTGATTGTCTTTCCATCCGAATATGTAACCCCCGAACCCCTTCAGAATGCCGTACATGTGATAGGGTTCTGCGGCCGGGAAGACGAGTCCGTAGGTATCAGTTCCTTCATACTGTTTGATGATATCTATCACTTCATCGAACGTTTCCGGTGCCTTTTCCACGAGTGCCTTGTTGTAGACAAGCCCGACACTTTCGACTGAGAGCGGCATCCCGTATGTTTTTCCGTTGTAGGTAACGGCCATGATGGTTGAATCGAAGAAAGGCTTAAGGATTTCACTGTGATCGTCAAGGGCGTAGAGCAATCCCTGATTGGCCCATTTGCCTATGATATCGTGCGGCATCGTTGCGATGACATCGGGCCCCATTCCTGCCGGTGCCGCCATCTGAATCTTTGAGTCCATATCCGTCTGATCCGGTATGGAAACGAGATCAACCGCAATAGAAGTTTCATCAACGAAATTGTCAAGGATTTTCTGAAGGGCCTGATAGGCTGCCATATCCGGTTTGTAAACCGTCCATACCTTCAGTGGATTTGCCGCAAATAGGCCTCCTGTTAATAAACAACAGATCAATACTGCCAACACAATTTTTTTCATAGAACATCTCCTTTTTAGGTTTATAAGGTTCTGTTTTACGACACTATTTATTTGAACCTCTTTCTATATATTCCGGTATCACTTTTTCATTAATGCTCTTTTGCTGCTTTCCGGCTATTTTTCCGAGAATGATCTCTGCCCCTTTGATCCCAAGCTGCTCAACCGGCTGGGCAATCGTAGAAATTGCGAGGTTTTCTGCAAATTCGAGGTTGTCAAAACCGATGAGGCTGTAGTCTTTCCCGGCCTCTTTTCCGCTTTTTGCCGCCCCTTCCATAAATCCCCTTGCTAAAATGTCCGAGAGGCAGAAGACGGAAAAAGAGTCATTCTCCTCAGCAAGTCTCTTTCCCAGTTCAAAAGATTTGTTCCAGTCTAATGTGATGGGTATCTCGTCAATCCCGGTTTGACTGCCGTATTTTTCATGAATTGTCTTGATGAATCCTTCTTTTCTGCAGCTGAAGGCGTTGGAGGTGAAGGCACTGTCGCTTTCTAGTCCACCTATCATGAATATCCTGTCCCTTGTATTCAGATGTTCTGCTGCGAGTTGACCGCCGATGTAATTATCCACATAAACACAGTCATAATCCCTTTCGTAGGTATCGAGAACGACGACGGGTTTTTCCACTGGAATGGAGGTTTTTCCAAAGAGACTTTTCAAAGACAGTGAGCTGATGATCAAGCCGTCGGTGTGATATAGAAAGTGAAACGGATCACTGAATCTTTTTAACCTTGACTGTGAAAGCATGGGGAATAACACACTGTCATAATCGTTTTTTTCGAGCGTGGCATCTATGGCGTTTACAATTCTTGCCATGAACTCATGCCCTATCGTGGGAATGATGATCGAAATCAGACCCGTTTTGCCCTTGGACAGGTTTCTCGCATGAAGGTTCGGCTTATAATTCAGCTGATTCATCGCTTCGAGAACTTTTTCCCTGTTTTTATCCTTTACCCGCTCATCGTTGTTCAACACCTTTGAAACCGTACCGGTACTGACCCCTGCGAGTTTTGCTATATCTGAAATGTTTGACATCAAATCACCTCTTGTAAAAACAATAAAATGAATCGGTTCATTATGAACCGATTCATTTTATCATCAGATGTTCTTTATTGCAATTGGGAAGAGCATGATTGTGAGACAAATAACGGGAGATATTTGCAAAAAGCTTTCTATTTCTCCCGTTTTTGCCATATTTGATCGTTTACTTCATTCGGTAATCCGAGAATAAGGGCTGCTGAAAAACTCAGAATAACCATAAACAAATCAACACAACGTATTTTTATGTGTTTTAATGCGAACTTTTTGAAGGAATTTTGTCCAAAACCCTGCATCTGCTTGAGTCCGCGCTTGGGCGGGGACTTTAATGGTTTTTCAGCAGTCCTTATTTAGATATTGATTTTACTTTGAAGAAGGGAACGGAAAGGTAGAAGAAAAATTCGCTACCCTGGCCATAGATACTTGTTAAGTTAAGCTGACTGTTCATTTTTTCGAGTAGTTTGTTCGTAATAGCCAAGCCAAGCCCCATGCCACCATATTTTCTCGTCATTGACATATCAATCTGATGAAATTTATTGAATATTATTTTCTGGTCTTCATTTTTTATACCAATACCTGAATCCCTGACCGAAAAGATCAGGTTAACTTTTTGTTCTGCTGAATCAACACCTATATTCCTGATCTTTAATTCGATAAACCCCTTCTCGGTGAACTTTATGGCATTTGAGAGTAGATATATCAGGATTTGCTTCAATCTTAGGCTGTCGATTTCTATATAATCGGGAATATCTTCCGGTATATCGATGTTGATATCCAGATTCTTCTTCAAGGCATCATCCTGAATAAGGCGTAGAATATCCTCTATTATATTTAAAAACCTGATTTTTTCGGGGTAAAGCTTTAGATTTTTTGATTCTAATTTTGTGAAATCCAGGATACTGCTGATAATATTAAGTAATTGTTTTGCCGAACCGATGACGATATTGATATATTCCGATTGTTCTTCATCCAACCGTGTTTGTCTTAGTATTTCACTAAATCCAATTATTCCATTCAATGGGGTTCTGAGTTCATGGCTCATGATGGCAAGAAAATCATTTTTAACCTTATTGGCGGATTCAGCCTTTTCTTTTTCTTCATGAAGTTTTTTCATCAACTTTCTCTTTTGGATGGCCATGGATAATAATTCAGCAATTGTGTCAATGGTCTTTAGAACCTCATCATCTATCTGTTTATCCTTTTTTTCCAGTACAAGGAATCCTATGCTTTGATCTTCGATTTTTAAGCTGGAGATGATGAATTTGTCATCATTTTTGATTGACGCGGTTGGAGGACAATAATGATGTGCACCAGGGATATCGTTATCTCCTATGCGTATAAATTCCTCTTCTTTCCCATCATCATCATAGAGAACGATATAGCCTGAATTAATACTCGTATATTTTTCACAGCCAAAGAACAATAATTTTATCGTTTCCTTTAAATCAGTGCTGTTTAATACTCTTCTTGATACCTTGTACAGGCAATATAAACTTTCTTTCTGATCTTCTGCTTTTTTTAGCAGGGTTTTTAATTTTTGATGATTTATCCGAAGCTCTTCTTCGACGATTTTTAATTCCGAAATATCCTGTACCAATCCCAATGAAAATTGGGGTTCTCCGCTATCTTTGTATTCCGTAGAGCAGAATTCTTTTATCCATTTAATCTGCCCACTTTTTAAGATAATTCTGTGAACGATATTGTACGATTTTTTTGTGATAAGAGAATTTTTCCAGGCATCGTCGACGTTTTTTCTATCTTCAGGGTGTATGAGTTCGAGAAATTTTTCGTAAGTGGGAATAAAATGCTGTGGATCCAGATTAAAGATTTCATATACTTTTTCATCCCAATGAAGTAGGTGCTCCTTATGATAATAATCCCATCTTCCCATCTTTGCCAATTTTTGAGATTCCTTTAATGCTTCCGTTTTAATCTTGATCTCATCGATATCGGAAAGAAGGCCATTAATCTTTTCGGGATTTCTATGGGTATCAAACGTTAAGGATTTTCCGCTTAAGGAAAACCATTTATACACACCATCTTTGTTCTTTAACCTCAATTCTCTAACGAAAGGTACGTTGTTTATGATATTTCTGTGAATATCTTCGAAAATATATTTTCGTTCTATTGGATGAGTGATATTCACAAAATCTTCGAGATTAATAATCTTCTCATTTTCGTACCCGAACATATTTGTGTCGAAATCGTCGAAGTAGATTTTCCGGGTTTTAAAATGATATTCCCAAACGGCAAGTTTATGAAAATGTAAGCATTCTTTTAATAGCTTCAACTCTTCCATAGTATTTTCAGGAAAATGATTTGACTCGATTATCATAATGCCTCCAATTAAATTTAATAATAAATTATATCATAATAAACACTGGTGTTTCAAGTTGAGAAAAAAGATTGATAACGATCAAAGGGTGCAGATGACTAATGAGAATTATTGACAAAAAAAATATTCTATGCTAAAACTTATTGGTTGTATCTTCTTATCAGGAAGATCTGATTCGGGTGGAAATATCTTACACAAACAATTTTGGTGATAATTATGTATTTACGCTTTGCGATAAAGAGAATATTTTGGGGCTTGATGTCCTATGTTTTTATTATTTCTATGTATTCCTGTATATTGAATGTGAAAATTGAAACAACGGCCTGGGCGGATGTAGATATGATGGTTCAGGGGTATATGATGTCTGATGCGGTCAGGAATGTCCCTCCGGAACAGTTTCCGAAAGTCAAGGCCGAGGTAACGGAAACGGCAAAGGCGGCGTATGGATTGGATAAGCCGCTTTATGAGAGAATCATCAACAGGATAAAAGATGCACTGCTTTTCAATTTTGGGAATATCAGAGCCGAAGACCGTGATAAGCCCAATCCGCTGAAGAGTCAGCTGATGATGGCATTTGAAAAGACAATGAAACTGTTTGTGTTTTCTACAATCATCAGTTTCTGGCTGGGGTTGACCATCGGTAAACTAAAGGCGGTGTACAGAAGCTCACCCTTTGACAGAACGACTTCCATCCTGACCTTCTTCTTTTATGGCACTCCGAGTTGGTGGATTGCAAATATTCTGATCTATATCTTTGTTTATTCGAATCGGTGGATACCTTTTGGGGAATTCCATTCGGTCCCTATCATCCGGAATCCGATCCTGAATTTTCTTGATTCCATGTATTATCTGACCCTTCCCATATTGACGCTGATTATTACGGGAATCTGGGGGACGGCTTATATCGTTAAAAATATCCTGCTGACCAACCTTGAAGAGGATTATATTATGTCGGCCAGGGCAAGGGGTATTCAGGAAAAAAGGGTCATCCATGATCATGCACTCAGGAGTGCTGCACCGCCAATCGTGACGATGGCTCTGACAGCACTTGCTACCGCATTTACCGGAGATATTATTATAGAGATCATCTTTGTTTACCCGGGGCTTGGTCTGATGTTATGGAATGCCATAAGGGGGAATAATATTCACGGGATGATGGCCGTTTTATGCTGTATAACGCTGATTTATAGTGCAATCCTAATAATCCTCGATCTGATCTACGGATTTCTCGATCCAAGGATCAACTACGGTAGGAACTGATCTGATTCAACCATTAATATAAAGAAGATCCGGTGTTCTTCACCGGATCTTCTTTATTGTTCTATCTGTGAGCACCAACGAAGGAGATCTTCCACAATTGGGCATCATCAACCGGCATATCCTGTGTTTCCCAGGTTATCCCACCATTTTCTGTGTGTCTGATGATTCCTGAAGCCATCGTTGCCGGTGCCGTAACCGACTTGAATCCCACGGCCCATGCCTCGTTTTCACTGAAACAGGTAATACCTTCATACTGATAATACGGGTTATGATCCGAATTGATTCCTACGAAGGTCGTCCCGTTGTTTACCACTTTCAGGATCAATCCACCGGAAAAGCCACCAATGTTCTGTACAGCCCAGACCAAATCGGCGTTTGGGGCACAGATATCATCCAAATCGTTTTGTCCGGAGATTTCAGCCGCATCTTTACCCCAGGTCGTTCCACCATCCTGTGTCCTGTAGATGTCTGCCATCGGTCTGACAGCGGCCCATGCGGTCTGATCGTTGACAATGCTGACCGCCATCGGACCTGATCCGGGATCCGTTGAAAGATTCGGCAGCTCCTCTTTTCGCCAGGTCTGACCAAAATCGGAAGAATGGATCATACCGAAATTGCGTGAGCCAACATCCGCTATCCAGACATCTCCTCCCTTGGCGTCTATCCGGTTGACCTGAATGATGTCCACTCCCGGATGCGGGATGACTTCCCAGTCCTTTCCGCCGTTCATCGTTCGCAGGACAACGCCATTCAGTGTAACCGCCCATACGATGTCGCTGTTCAATGCCTTAATCCCCTTTACCGTTCCGGTTGCCTCTGCCGGAATTGCCTGAAGCTGCCAGGTCAATCCACCATCAGCCGTGTTGACAATGGCGCCGTTTCCACCACCGTTATCTCCCAGCGCAGCCCATGCCGTGTTATTATCTGCAGCACTGATATCATTTCCTGCCATTCCTGCCCAGAGCGTTCGGTCACCCTGTTCAGCCCATGTCTTGCCCCCATCTTCCGTATGAAGGATGACGGCATTTCCCGAATCATCCCATCCAATTGCCCATCCGACTTTCTGATCGCCGATATGCATGATCAAAAGGCACCCACTTAAAAAGAGAATCAGACTTGATGTAAGAGTTAAGAATAAAAAACGCTTGAACATTGAACCACCACCTTCTATGAAATCGAAAATATTATTTTGAAAGTAAGTTTCGTCTTAATAATTATAACATCATAATAAAAACGTTTTTATAGCCATTTTTTGAAAAATTTTGAAATCAATGCAACTATTAGCCGGTTTCGAGATAGGAAGTGTCAGGTTGATTGTTTAATAAGCCGGGTATAGGAGGTCTTTTTATGAAAGCGATAGTACAAGATGGATATGGTTCTTTTCATGTATTGAAATTCAGAGAGATTGATAAACCTCAGACAGGTGATGAGGACGTCTTAATCAGAAATAACGCCTCATCGGTGAACGGTGGGAATCTGCTCATCATGAGGGGAAAACCTTTTTTATTAAGATTTTCATTGGGATTACCCAAACCTGGTTTTATCGTTCCGGGTGGGGATGTTGCCGGTATAGTGGAAGAGATTGGAAAGAATGTGACACAGTTCAAACCTGGTGATGCGGTCTTTGGGGACCTTTCAGATACCGGATTCGGTGCATTTGCGGAATATGTCCGTGCACCGGAAAAATGTCTCGCAGCCAAGCCGGAAAATATTTCATTCGAAGAAGCGGCGGGTTCTGCACAGGCGGCTGCGGTTGCCTATCAGGGTCTGCTTAAGGGAAAGATTAAATCCGGGATGAAAGTCCTTATTTACGGGGCTTCCGGTGGGATCGGAACATTTGCCGTTCAGATAGCCAAAACGTTTGATACGGAGGTAACAGCGATCAGTAGCGGTAGGAACCATCAACTGCTATATTCTCTTGGGGCGGACCATTGTATTGATTATAAGGAAGAGGATTTTACGAAACAGGAAAAGAAATATGATCTTATCCTTGCGACGGTAGGGTATCGGTCAATCTTCGATTATAAAAATGCCCTGAGTCCTACGGGGATTCATGTTGCCACGGGCGGGGATATGAAACAGATCCTGCAACCGCTTTTTCTCGGCGCGATGATGTCAAGAAGCGGTGGGAAGACCTTCACGAGTCTGTCTCATAAACAGAGCCAGGCGGATCTGCTATTCATCAACCGGCTTTTTGAAGAGGAGAAGATCAAAACGGTTATTGACAGGGAATTTGAACTGAAACATACCGTGGATGCGATGAAATACTATGCGAAAAGGCGAACGGTCGGGAAAGTAATCATCACGATTTAAAAGGAAGAGGCAGTCTTTAAAGACTGCCTCTTTTTCCGAATATATCTATAAAATGATCCCGGCTGCTCTCACGGGCGAACCGTCTCCCTCGAGAATTTTCAGTGGAAAACAGGAGAAATAGAAATCGGTTTCCGGGAGCTGTTCGAGATTTGTGAGGTTCTCTACAATAAGGCATCCGTTTGGCAGGAATCTTTTGTGATTTTCAAAGGCCGTTGATTCCGCCCTGTCAGCTGAGATGAAATCCAGTCCGACGGCCTTGATCTTGTGTTTGAGAAGCAGATCTATGGTTTCTTCGTGAAAGGTCGGATAACCCGAGAAGTACCTTTCCACTCCCCAGTATTTGTCCCAGCCCGTGTAAAAGATGGCGAAATCTGCTTCCGTCAGTTTTTCATCATCGAGTTGTTCCGGTTTTATGAGACCGGTTTCGATGCTGCTTCTGCAGTCAAATTTGACACCTTTCCCAAAAAAATGTTCCAAAGGCACCGTATCTGTTGTCAGATCTGAATCAATCATGTGTTTTGGGCAATCCAGGTGTGTTCCCGTATGAGACATAATGGTTAGAAGTTTTTCGGCAAAACCATTTTTTTCGATGGTGAAGGCTTCTTCTATTACGGCCTCCTTCGTTCCAGGAAATACGGGCATCCCGGTCTTCATGACATGTGTCAGATCTATTATTTTCACAATACGCACCTCGCATAATGGCCTTCATCCACTTTCTTAAACGGAGGAAGTTCTTTTGAACAGACATCGGTTGCATATGGACATCTCGGATGGAATCTGCAGCCCGATGGCGGATGAACGAGTGAGGGAATGTCTCCCTTCGTGACGAGTTTTGTCCGCTTCAAACCTTCTTCAGGCGAGGGTGCTGCTGATTTAAGGAGTTTTGTATACGGATGGAATGTTTCATTGATCACCTGCTGAGCCGTTCCAAGTTCCATCAGCATACCGGCGTACATAACGGCGATATTCTGCGACATGTACCTGGCCCCGGCCAGATCATGTGTGATGTAAACGTAGGTGAGTCCCTTCTGCTCCTTGAGATCCAGCATCATGTTCATGATGCTCATCCGGATGGACACATCAAGCATGGAGGTTGGTTCATCCGCGAGTATGAGTTCAGGATTGACGGCAAATGTTCTGGCAATGTTGACCCTCTGCCTCTGTCCGCCGCTGAGTTCATGCGGGAACTTGTCAATATACTGCTCAGCCGGTTCGAGTCCTACCTGTACGAGTAATTCTTTGACGAGCTCCCGGATCTCGTTCTTTTTTCCGGCAATATGATGTATTTTATAGGGTCTAGATAGGATGCTATAAATAGTATGTGTCGGATTCAGCGAACTGAAGGGGTCTTGGAATATCATCTGCACCTTTTTCCTGTAGGTCATCTCTTCGCTTCTGTTCATTTTCAGGGGAAGTCTTTTCCCTTCAAAGATGACCTCTCCTGCGGTTTCTTTGTACAATCTTGAGATAACGTTTGCCGTTGTGGTTTTTCCGCTTCCGGATTCTCCAACGAGCGATAGAATTTCTCCTCTTTTGATGGTAAATGAGATATCATCCATCGCGTGTACGACTTCTCCGTATCCTTTGAATGAATTAACCGGGAAGTGTTTGTTGACATTTTTCAACTCTACAACGGTTTCTTTGACTGAATTATTCATTCACATCACCACCTTTTGTGTTGTACAGATGGCAGTGCACGTAGTGATCGCCAGTTTCATATCTCTCGGGGTAATCTTTGAAACAGATGTCCATCGCCTGGTTGCATCGTGGGGCGAAGCGGCATCCCTGTGGTGGATTGAGGAGATCCGGCGGCTTTCCGTCGATTCCACCCATCCTGATGATCGGACCGGTGAGAGAGGGGAAGGAAGACATGAGCCCTTCCGTGTACGGATGAAGATGTTTTGTGAACACCTTTTCCGCAGCTCCGAATTCTATGATTTTTCCGGCATACATGATGGCCAATTTATGACTGATCTCCACGAGCAGAGACAAATCATGAGTGATGAAGATAACCGCAAAATCGAACTGCTTCTGCAGTTCCTGTATCTTTTCGATGATCGTTCGCTGTACGACTACATCCAGTGCCGTTGTTGGTTCATCCATGATGATCAGATCCGGCTGAAGAATGAGGGCCATCGCGATCATGACACGCTGTTTCATCCCGCCTGAGAGCTGATGTGGATAGGAGTCGAATCTGTCCGGTGAGATATCAACGAGGTTCATGACTTCTTTTGCCCTCTTCTCAGCCGTCTCTTTCGTGGCATTTTTGTCATGTGCAAAGATGGCATCTGTGAGCTGATCTCCAATTTTAAGAACCGGATTGAGCGCGTTCATCGCAGATTGAAAGACCATTGACAGGTCGACCCAGCGTATTTTTTTCATCGCCTCTTCATCTTTTTGTGCAATATCAACATCGTTGAGCACGATACTGCCACTCTTGATTCGGGCGTTATCCCTCATGAGATTCATGATGGCATAGGCCAGAGTGGATTTACCGCAGCCTGATTCGCCGGCTATTCCGAGAAATTCTCCCTTTTTCAGTTCAAAGGATATACCATCAACGGCCTTTACAAAGCCTTTCTTTATCTGATAACCTGCGTTGAGGTTTTCGAGTTTTAATACAGTCGTCTTTTCCATAGCAATCATCTCTTCCTTAACTTCGGATTTGAAATTTCGTCAACGGCAAAGTTCATCATCGCGAATGATGTGCCGATCAGAGCAATACAGACACCGGGCGGCAGGAACCACCACCAGGAACCCGCAAGTAGAGCCCCGTTATTCTGCGCCCAATAGAGAATAGTTCCCCAACTGACGATTGACACATTTCCAAGACCGAGAAATTCGAGTGTTGCTTCTCCCATAATGGCACCCATCGTTGAGGTAAAGAAGGAGGCCATAACGAGTGAGATCATGTTCGGCAACATCTCGTTGAATATGATATACAGTGGTTTTTCACCAAGCGATCTGGATACCCTGACGAAGTCTCTGTTTTTGAGACTGACAACCTGAGAACGCAGAAGCCTTGTCGGCCATGGCCAGCTCGTCAAAGCCAGTATCATGACAATCGGGAAGACCCCTTTAACGGTTATATAGGCGGCTATTACGATCATCAGAGGCAGACTCGGAATGACGAGAAAGACGTTCGTGAAGAGTGAGATGATATCGTCTACTCTACCGCCGAAATAGCCTCCAACAAGCGCCAATATCAAGGCGATAACGGTTGTGAAAAGCCCTGTTCCGATACCTACCGACAGGGTAATTCTTGTCCCCCAGATTAACTGGGAGAGGATATCCTGTCCGGAATGCGTGGTTCCAAGCGGATGTTCGGCGGATGGCTTTCCATTCAGCGGAAACTTTTTCGTATATTTCTTGTAGGTTGTTGTGATTTCCTGCGTATATGTTTTATTATCCTCGTATTCGTTCAGTTGTTCTTTCTCGACCGTCTTGTTACGACCTCTGTCAACATCCAACACCTCTATGATTTCTATCTTGTTGGCTTTTGGGTCGTAAGGTGCGAGTACCGGCGCCATGATGGCAATGCCGACAAAGAAAAGGAGGATAAAGAATCCGATGGCAGCCTTCTTGTTTTCGAAAAAGAGTTTGAAGATGTCTCCGAGCATTATTTACCACCATCCCTTACTCTTGGATCCAGTATCAGTATTGCAATATCCGCGCAGAAGTTTGCGATGAGAACGGCCGCGGATATGAACAGGAATATGGCCTGCATCAGGGGATAATCCTTTGCCTGAACGGCCTGAAAAAGCATGAGACCGATTCCCGGATATCCAAACACCATTTCAGTGAGCAATCCGCCACCGACGACAAAGCCAAGGGACATGGCGAATCCCGTGATGGAAGGAAGCATGGCGTTTTTGGCCGCATAAAGACCCTTTATTCTCTTCATTGGTAAACCTTTGGCCAGTGCAACGGTTATATAATCTTCCGCAAGCACGTTGATCATGTTGTTTCTCATCGTCAGGATCCATGCACCCATCGAACTGATGATCATGGTACATGCGGGAAGAACGGCGTGCTTTAAGACCGAGATGAAGAATTCCCAGCCACCTCTCTCAATGAAAGGATCATAAGAACCGCCTATCGGAAAGATATGAAACTGGAATGCGAATATGTATATAAGTAGAAGCCCAAGCCAGAAATACGGAAATGACCGGATAAAGATAAAGAAACCGACCGTAAAAGTGGCAGCGGGCTTGTTCCGGTTCCAGGCACAAGCAATACCCACTATTGTTCCAATTATAAAACTTATAATTGTTGCGATACCCATAAGCCCTATACTCCATGGGATTGCTACCTTAAGCACCTCTGAAACCGGTGTTGGAAATCTGGAGATAGATATACCAAGATCTCCTTTTGCCAGATTCAGGAGGTAATTCCCGTACTGTGAGATCAAAGGTTCTGTTGTGTCAACTCCAAAGGCTGCCTTTATGGATTCCAGAGCTTCCGGAGGGATTCCTTCCATTTTGTCGATGAGGTCTGAAGCGGGGTCTCCAGGCATCATTCTTGGGAGAAAAAAGTTTATGGTTATCGCAACAAAGAGTGCAAATAGGAGTAATCCTATTTTTCTTAAAAAGTATTTCATCTTTCACCTCAAGTTTCTTTGTTTTTGGGATGTTCTAAATACAGAGGCGGAAAATATTCCGCCTCTGCAACTGAAAGTAAGAGGCTTTGTCAGCCGCTTACTGAAATAAAACAGACTTATTTAAGATGGATATTCAGTAATATTGGCATCTTGTGCATAACGTCAAATCTTGGAAGCGCATAAGCGTTATCTGCATTTGGCCAACCTTCGTATCTTAATGTGTTGTATTCATACCATACCGGGTTAAAGAAAAGCGGTACGGAAGGAAGATCTTTCATGAACTGGCCAACGGCTGTCTGCATGAGTGCCTGCTGTGCTTCATATTCTGTTTCTCTCTTGTACTGATCAAGAACTTCATCAATCTTTGAATTCTTGTATCTCATACCGTAGTAATTGGCAGTATCCTCACCGAGTGGGGCCCAGTTTTTGGAGTGCATCCACTGTGTATACTGATACTGTGGGGATGATCCAGTTACGGAGATTCCCATACACATCTCGTAATCACCGGTGTAGATATTGTCTTTGTAAGGTGTTGGCCAGGCAGCCTGTGTGAGGATAGCTTCAATACCGGCTTCCTTCAGCTGTGCGGAGATAACTTCACAACCTGTTACCCAGTCGGTCCAACCTGTTGGTGTGTAGAGTTTTACGGAAAGTGCCTTTCCATCTTTTTCGTAAATTCCGTTTGCATTGAGTTTCCATCCATCATCTTCAAGGATTTCTCTGGCATAATCCGGATCATATTCTACGCCGTAATCACTTTCAAATGGTGCGGCAAGATTTTCATACTGTGCCTGTACACCGGAAATATGTGCCGGGATAGCACCACTTGCCATGATTCTTGTGATTTCTACAGGATCAACTGCAAAGGCAACGGCTCTTCTGACCTCAGGATCATCGAATGGCCATCTCATGTTATTCAGGTTAAGAAATACGAGGTTTCCTGCAGGCAGCCAGTATTTGTGATGTTCAGGATCCGCTGCAACGTAGACTTTGTCAATGTTTGATACAAAGTATCCTGCCCAGTCATAATCATCATTTGCCAGCTTAAAAGCAACCTGGTCATTTGTCGTTGAGATGTACTTGATTCCGGCAATGTAAGGAAGTGGCTTGCCATCTTCTGCGATCTGCCAGTAATCCGGATTTGCATCAACTGTGTAGGTGAGTTCTGTGAATGATCCGTCTCTGTAAACGAAAGGACCTGTACCGACTGGATTTGTGTTTCCTATCCATGTGAGTGGATCTTCTACATTTTCCCAGATGTGTTTCGGTACGATGAAAATACTTGAGAAATATTCGATGAGAGTTGTGTTAACATCGTTGAAGTAGAATGTGATCTTGTTATAATCCGTGATAGCAACTTTTTCAAGTCCCTGACCCCAGATACCTGAATTGTCAAGTGCCTTGTTGTTTTTTGCAAGCATCATGGTGAAGTAAACATCTTCAACCGTGAATGGCTCCCCATCGTTCCATTTGACATCATCTCTGAGAACAAATGTAACGGAGAGAAGGTCTGATGCCCAGTAGAATGATTTTGCAAGCCAAGGTACTGTTTTTCCTGTCATTGGATTGTAGTAAATTAATGTCTCGTAGAATAAGCCTTTTACCGCCTGAAGTGAATTTGGTGAGAATGGATTGAAATTCTGTACGAGAACACCCTGATTCATAGGAGTAAGCTGAGGATATCCTCCCCTCTTGACATCAGCAGCCATAACGGTGGAACTGAAAACAACACATAAAACGAGAACTGCGATTAATAAAAACTTTTTCATCTTTACCCTCCTTAAATTTGATAAAGGCGATTAAGCCTTTGAAGCTTTTGTTATTGCATTATATCATATTTAGGTCAAATGTTATTACAATATACGTCAAGACAACTGGTTTTTGTTATTTTTTTCACGCCATTTAATGATACCATGATTTTATTCCGAATAATCATGTTATAATTTTACAGTTGTGGAGGTAAACCCTATGAAAAGACGCTTGTTTTTGCTCTTTGTGCTATTTTTAACAATGCATGTTTTTGCAGTTGACGATGAATTAAACAGTGCGGAGATACAAATTCCCTTCAGATTTGATACAACTTCAACCGGACTTTATCAGTTTCAGGTTCCTCTGACGCTTGGCCTTCCCGTTGATGTTGGTATGGGGTTGAACGGATATATCCCTGCGGCTTACCTGTATGTCTTTGATGAACAGAAAAGGGAAAAGCGGTTGTTCTTCAAGAATCAGGTTGTAGAGATACAGCGGATCAAGTTGATGTGGGGACTTTCTGAAGAATTTTTATATGAATTCCGCTATCAGAAGATATACAACGATACGTTTAGTATACAACCCGTCCTGGATTTTCTACAATTGTCCTTTCCGGTAACCGCCATACCACTTACGTATTCATTGGACTTCAGAACGTTTGGAAGTGCCTTGAATCCAGTGATCAATGCGACGGCCTTTGGTTTTACCAAGGCGGGACCGATTGAGCTTGATCTGAATTTTAATCTGTACAAGACCAGAGAAGATCATCATGGCCTATTTGAATTAGGATTTAAAGGAATTACATTCGCCAATACAAATACAGGTATTGAACTCGGTGCCTTGAATCCGTTCGGGATCGTTCTCGGGGATCTCGTTGGTGGTTTTGCGAATATCAACCTAAATTCAAGAGCCATGCGGCTTCAACCAAGATTTGCAGCTGGTTATTCCCGACAAACCGAAGGGCTTGCCGTCGGGTTACTCCTTCATGATGATGCACATCTAAAGAATAACGCCAATTTCAAGTTGAATACGCTACTGCTTTTTTCCACCAGCGGGAATGGGTTCTGGAGTGTGAATGGGGAATATGCCCATTCAGATACTTTTTCCACCGTCTTTAACTGTTCTATGAACAGCTTTTATATCGAAAATAAATATGTCATGAATTTCACAGAACTCTTCGGCGGAGAATGACGACGTGCTCAATCCGGGGCATCCCCATGAGATTTCTCTGTATCTGCATATTCCGTTCTGTGCTTCAAAATGTGATTATTGTGATTTCACGTCCTTCCCATTTAAGAAGACACGGGGTTATGTCGAGAGATATTTCCAGGTTCTCTGCGATGAATTTGAAGACTGGATCCGTTTTTATCCCTATGAGATAAGATTTCAATCGATTTATATCGGTGGCGGAACTCCTTCGCTTATAACTCCTGAGTCTTATCGGAGACTGTTTGAGAGAATCACTCCCCATTTATCTGAAGGATGTGAGTTTACCTGTGAGGTGAATCCCGGAAGTGTAAATGAAAGCTTCCTGCTATTTATGAAAGAGGCCGGATGTAACCGGATCAGTATGGGATTGCAATCGCCGTCGAATACCACCCTTCGTACGATTAACAGACATCAGACGATCGAGCGGTTCTTTGAAAAATACTCGCTGATCAGAAAGCTGTATGAAAATGTGAATATGGATTTCATCTGCGGGCTTCCCGAGCAGCTTGATGACTGGGTGCGTGAATCACTCCCGATTGTTTCGGCACTTCAGCCAGAACACGTATCGGTTTATATCCTTGAGGCGGAAAAAGAGACCCCCCTTTCGATTAAATATGAAAGAGGGGAACTCCAGCTGCCTTCAATGCAATATACAACAGCTGTTTTTGAAGAGTTTGCCTGGTTTCTGAAGACGCTTGGGTATCATCGCTACGAGATCTCCAATTTTTCGAAGGACGGATACGAGGCGGAACATAATCGTGTGTACTGGGATTATGGACAGTATATCGGGATTGGGGTATCTGCAGGAGGTCATGTTAACCGTATACGCTATGTCAATACCCCTTCTCTGAAGGACTATCTGGAACTCGGAGAAAGTGAAAAACGGTTTGAATATATCGAGGAGAGAGCACTGACGGAAGATCTGAAAGAGATGCTCTTCATGGGATTGAGATATCGAAAGGGGTTCCATAAAAATAAACTGTTCAACCGGATCATGTTGGAATATGATGCCGCCATATATAAAAAACTGGAGATGTTGCTGTTTTTACTGGAAGCATCGATCTATTTCATTGTTGAAAATGATAGAATAAGGTTAAATGACTATTATTTTATTCACAACCGGGAAGCATTTGAATATTTTATTGCTGTATTTGAGAAGGTATTTCAATCTTAAGGAGGGTTTTATGAGAAGAATTCTGCTTGTTTTTCTGATGGGATTACTTATTTGTACGGCGGCGATGGCCGGTACACAGTTGAAGATTCACTATCACAGGTACGATTCAAATTATGAAAACTGGGGTCTCTGGTTGTGGGGAACTGGATTGAATGGGTCGGCTTACAGTTTTGATTCAGAAGATGAATATGGCATGGTGGCCAATGTTGAAATGGCCGATGATGTAGAAGAGGTCGGATTTATCGTCAGACTCGGAGACTGGGCAGACAAAGATGTCTCTGAAGACAGGTTTGTAACCGTTCAGGGGGATGTCACGGAGATGTGGCTGCTTCAAGGGGTAAAAGAACATTATTTTACCGTCCCGGATGTCTCTCCGAGAATCCTGTTTACTGGAGCTATTACTGATACGGTGATCCGTGCTTATGCAACCAACAGGTTTGATACGAAAGAGTGGATCGGAAAGGCCTTTGTAACCGTTGATGGTATCGAAAAAGGGATCGCTTCCGTTGAGAAGGTCGATCCGACGGATATCTCACAGACAAATTTTATTCAGATAACCCTTGAGGAGCCGCTTTCACTTGAGGATCTTTCAAAACATGTCGAATTCGGGTTTGAAGGATTTAAACCGGCAAGGGTATACATGATGGGGGTCCTTGACGGATATTATTCCGATAAGGTAATGGGAGCCGTTTATTCACAGGACGGGACGATTTTCAGGGTATGGTCTCCTGTCTCCTCATCGGTAAACCTGCTCCTTTTCGAAACGGGTGATTCAAAATCGGCTTATCAAACAATTCCGATGAAGATGGATGAGGATGGCATCTGGGAAACGGTAATTGGAGAGGATCTCAAGGGGAAGTTCTATCTTTATGAATATACTCATTATGGTGAGACCGTTCGGGCGGTGGATCCCTATTCAAAATCGGTTTATGCCAACGGTGCGAAGAGTGCTGTTATCAACCTTGCCGATACTGATCCTACTGACTGGGAGAAGGATACCTATGTGAGACTTGATGAACCGGAGGATGCCATTATTTATGAGATACATGTGGCAGATGTGACAGGTGGGGCGAATTCTGGTGTTGATGAATCATTGAAGAATACGTTCCTCGGTCTCTGTCAGGAGGGGACGATCGGACCGGACGACGTTAAAACAGGTTTTGACAGTATCATCGAACTCGGAGTCACACATGTACATATCATGCCGGTATACGATTTCTGGACCGGGGATGAACTCAGCAGAGATTTCGAGGCTTATTATAACTGGGGATACGATCCGTATCTCTTCACCGTTCCCGAAGGAAGATATTCAACAGATCCGAAGGATCCACTTGCACGAATAACTGAGATGAAACAGATGATAGCCGCTTTTCACGCCAAAGATAGAGGTGTGATACTGGATATGGTATTTCCGCATACTTATGGACTTGGGAATAAATCTCCGTTTGATTCAGCCGTTCCGTATTATTATTACAAGATAGACAAGGCCGGTGCCTTCATCAATGAAAGCGGATGCGGAAATACCATTGCCTCCCACAGACCCATGATGAGCAAATATATCGTTGATACGGTGAAATACTGGGTAAAAGTGTATCATGTGGATGGATTCAGATTTGATCAGATGGGGTTCATAGATGTCGATACAATGGACAAGATCGACCGGACGCTGAGAGCCATCAATCCGTCGGTCCTGCTTTATGGAGAAGGATGGGGAGACGCCGTTGCCCGTGATCTCTGGATGCAGCCGGATGAGGGTAAATATTTTGCACTAATTTCAAGAATGGTTCAGGAAGCTGTCAAGGGAACCAATATCGGTGCATTTAACGATGATATCAGGGATGGAATCAGAGGTTCGGTCTTTGATGCGGGTGTCAAGGGATTTGTCCTGGATTCATTCCCGAAATTCAAGAATATTCAGAAAGGCGCCGTAGGGGGAGTACAGTATTCAAAGACACTTTTCTGGCTTGTCGATGATCCTGCACAATCCATCAACTATGCGGCCTGTCATGATAACCATACACTCTGGGACAAGAATTCACTTGCGGCAGCGGCCGATACAAAGAATGAATGGACGGAAGAAATGCTGAAAGATGCACAGAAACTTTCCGGGGCCATTATTCTGACGGCTCAGGGAATTCCCTTTATCCATGCCGGTCAGGAATTTTGCAGAACAAAGAACAATGACGGAAATTCGTACAATTCACCGATTTCCGTCAACGCATTGGATTATTCCAGAAAGGCCGCTTTTATCGATGTGTTTCAGTATTACAGAGGCTTGATAGAACTCAGAAAGTCGCATATCGCCTTCAGGATGAGGACGCAGGAAGAGATTATCAGCAACGTTGAGATACTGAAGACAAAGAACAAACGTGTTGTTGGTATAAGGCTCAACGGAGCGGCACTCGGTGATGAATGGAATGAGATCGTTGTTTTGTTTAATGGGGCGGTTCAAGCCTATGAACAGGATCTTCCGGAAGGAATATGGAAGGTTGTAGCAGACTCTGAGAGAGCTGGGACGAAAAAGCTTTACGAGCTTGAGGGAACCGTAACGATTCATCCGACTTCGGCACTGATACTGTATAAATAGAAAACAAGCGTCTTGTAATACGGTTGGAAATGAGGGAAATGGGGTTTATAACCCCATTTCCCTTTTATATTTTTCGATTATTTCTATTAAGGCTTCTGCTGAAAAGGGCTTCTGTAGATAATCGTTCAACCCCGTTTCACGTAGTTTATTCCCCGTTTCGAGTCTTGTATCACCGGATATGGCAACGATGAATGTATCGGGATCGAAGATTCTTATTTTCTTTGCGAGAATGAAGCCGTTGATTCCCTTTATATTCAGATCTGTGAGGATGATATCCGGTTGCTGGTAGACATAGAGATCATAGGCCTTATTCCCATCTTCCGTGGAAATTATTTCAAAACAGGGGAAGGCCTTTTTGATTATTTTTATAATCAATTTCTGATTTAATAAGTCGTCTTCTACGAGCAGAATCTTTAACCCTTTCCTGTTGTCGATTCGTTCAGGCCTTTCTGTAAGCGATGCTGCCGGGAGTTTTGCCTGAATGACGAAACTGAATTTACTCCCCTCCTCTTCAACACTTTGAACGGATAACTCACCACCAAATAATTTAGTTAGATTGTTGGAAATTGTCAGACCGAGTCCCGTCCCCCCGTATTTTCTCGTGACTGAGGCATCCGCCTGTGTGAACGCGTTGAATATCTGATCGATTTTTTCCTTCGCAATCCCTATACCGGTATCCTCTACGGCAAATTCTATATCAACGGAATGACAGGTGAAGGCATTCACGGTTGCAGAAAGGGATATTGTCCCTTTTTCTGTGAACTTGATCGCGTTTGAAAGGAGATTGTTGATGATCTGACTGAGTCTCAGTGAATCCGTGATGATCTTTTCCGGGAGATTTTTATCCGTGATCAGTACAAGGTTGATTTTCTTGGCATCAGAGACAGGCTTAATGATGTTGATAGAATTGATAAGGAGTTCGTTCAGATCAATTTCGGCCATTTCTAACTCTATTCTATTTGCCTCGATCTTTGAAAAATCCAGTATGTCATTGATGATCTTCATCAGCTTTTTTCCGGATAATATGATATTTTTGATGAACTCCCCCTGCTCCTCGTTGAGTGTGGTATCCTTTAGCAGTTCGGAGAAGCCGATGATCCCATTCATCGGTGTCCTGATCTCATGGCTGATATTGGCAAGAAAGTCTGATTTTGCCTGATTGGCTGCTATCGCCGCCAGTTCTGCCTTTTTTATGTCTGAGATATCGTAGTTGATGCCGATGATCTTGATGATCTGATCCTGTTTATCTAAGATTATTTTTCCCTTTGCCTTTAAATACTTGATCTTACCGGAAGGGGTCTTGATTCTGAATTCATTACCGTATGCGCCTTTTGACAGAATTGCTTCGTTTATTGTTTCTTTGTCTTTTTCAAAATCCTCCTCGAAGAGGACCGTTTTTAAGAAATCCGTCCTTCCCGTGAACTCTTCGGGATCTACTTCATATAGTTTAAACATGCTGCTGTCCCAGTATATTTTCTGATTGATGTAATCAAGTTCCCAGACCCCGGTATCACCGATCTCAAGTGCGAGCTGCAGTTTGTCTTTCAAGTCACGGATTACGGTCTGTTCTTTTCTCTTTTCGGTGATATCTGCCATGCTGACAATAGATCTTCCGTCTTTCAAAAATGCCGCTCTGAAATCTATCTCCTTTTGCTGACCCGATTTGGTTATAATATGAAATTCTCTGTTGGAATTTGTACTGCCCATGTCAGCATTCCATGCGTTGAGGACCTTTTTACGGTATTCTTTGTCCGGATAGACTTTTGAGAACCATTCTTCTACGGTCTTTATTTCTTCCGGTCCGTAACCCGTGATCGTATAATATTCTCTGTTTACATCCAGAAAGGTCCCGTCTTTTTCGAGAACGATGAAACCCAGAGGGATCTTGTCGAAGACGGCCTTATGAAGCTCTCTCTCTCTCTTCATTGTATTTTCAGCGGCTATTTTTTGTGTGATATCCCTGAGATTTGCCTGAAGGTAGTATTTTCCATCGATGCTGATCCTGTTTAGGGTGATTTCCACATCAAAAGGACTGCCGTCTTTTTTCAGATGCTGCCAGTAAAATCGCTGTTGTATGCCATCTACCGCCAACTTCAGATATTCTGCCGCCTTCTCGGTAGATTTCCTCCCGTCGGGCTGAAAACGTGGTGAAACTTCATCCGGAGAGCAACCAGTTAATTCATCTTTTTTGTTAAGTCCGAACAATTCGATCGCTTTTGAATTACAGTCGACAAATTTGTTTTCAAATATAATACCTATGGCATCCCCGGCATTTTCGTAGAGCGATTTATAACGTTCACGATTTTCTTTCAATTCCTTTTCAACGAGTTTTCGTCTGCTTATATCCGTGAATAGCGCGTAAAATGTTGTGTCCGTGATGTTGTTGACCAGGATTTTCAGATGTTTTTCGAGATGTTCAAGATAAATTTCGAATATTAACTCATCGTTAGAGTGAGAATATCTTTTATCGTAATCTTCTGTTATTTTTAATATCTTATCCGTAAATTCGGGCATCACTTTCAGAAAATGTCTGTTAAGAACATTCTCTTTTTTTTGACCGATAATCTCTTCAAAACTTTTATTCATATCCAGAATGATATAATCCACATCATTGCCATCGATGTCTTTCACCACACTGAAGTAAACAAAGCCCATAGAAGTGCTTTCAAATATTTTTTCATAGATGTTTTTAACCATGACTCCCTCCGGAATAAAAGAAAAAAGGTATTCGGAAAAATAATTGTTTAATTATATCATTATTATGCACGAAATTATTAACAAAGATGTGTTTGATTAGTATACTATAGTTTTTTTATGAGAAACTATTATATTCAAAATATAATATATTTTATTTTATCATTAACAGAAGAAACTTTTTGCAGTGAATGACTATAAATCCAAAGGGGGAGGGTGAGAATACACTGAACAGAATAATCAATCCGTTTATGATATGGGCTGTTTATCATTTCATGAGGGTTGTAATAGGATGAAAACAGTTGATGAGTTGTTCACTTGATTCCCCTTTGATTCTATCGGAAGTCGATGGCCTTGATTCCTTTATGATATAATCTTAGACCTTTGAAAAGTGAGGTTTTTATGATTCGAGTGATACCGTATGGATCTGTATTAAAGAAATATCTTCTGGGATTTTTATTTGCCGTATTGACGCTTGCCCTTTTCACCTTTTTATTTTATATCGTTCAATCGGATCTGGCACCAATTGATACGGTCTTTAGATATATAGAGGAATCGAATTATACGAACAGTGATGATCAGAATTATTTTGTCAACATAGAACCGGAAACTGAGGATAAAGTCATCATCTTTAAACTGCCTGTGGCTTATGATGCCATTATGTTTGAACCGACTTATATCAGGGATGTGGAACTTTTTCTTATCAACGAAGAAGGTGAAAGGACGGATGGCCTGATCTTCCACGATAGCAGCGGAAGATTGCTTATTGATCTGAGAAATGTTTCGGTCGAAAAGCGTGTAATGCTGACCGTTAAAAAGAACGGACACTTAATTCTTGAAAAAAAGCCACTTGCGGGGAGTTACCGTTATCTGCGGTTTTTTTCAAAATTCTGTTATCTGTTTTCAGGAGACTTCTCACTGCTGATCGCGGGGATGAGTTTTTTACTGGCGTTTATTCTTTTTTCTATTTCTATGTCCAACAGGGAACTCTACAAAGCCTTTCTCGCCTTATCGATTGCAACTTTTTTTTACGGCTTTCTTTTCCTGTTATTTGCCGTTGCCTTGAACGGAGAAGGATATCTCGCAGGTGCGATACGTGAAAATGCTCCGATTCTTATGAACACGTATAAAATTTCAAATCTGTTTGGATTATTTTTTACGGTCATCATGTTTTCAGGTGTAGAAATGTATATTTCAAAGAAATATACCCTTACCAAGATCCTTCTCGGTATAAATCTGACGAGTTATATTCTGATCCTGTTTGGCGTTTCTTTTATTGATCCCGTTATTGGATTTATTAATTTCGGGTTCTTTACCGCCATCGCTTACCGATCGGGCTTGACTTTTTTTTCATACCTCTCTTTTGTAAGGCCACTCGGAGAGCTTCAAGGTCTTTTAAATCCTAAAATTTATCATCTGTACGATTTTGATATGAGTAACATCACCTTTTTCATCATCCTTTTCGGATTTGGCGCCTTCTTTATCATGGACTACAACAAAAAGCAGAAAGAACTGAATATAAAGAACGAAGAGCTCGTCAGTTCAAATGAAGAAATTATCGCCATGAATGAGGAACTGGAGCATTCATACCTTGAGATAGAAAGTCTGAACGATGAGCTTGAAGTGAAGGTAGAGCAGAGGACCCGGCAACTGCAGATAACGATGAATTCTATCAGTGCATTGCTGAATAATACGAATGAGGGATTCATGAAATTCGGTTCTTCACTCCTCGTTGAGCCGGAATACAGTTGTGAATGTGTTGAATTGTTTGGTACGGAGATAGATTTCAGTTATTTTCCAGTCCTGTTATACAGTTCACAACCGGATCAGATTCAATTTCTTGCAGAGGCCTTTTCAAAGATCTTTAAAGAATCTGATGAGAATAAAAGAGAAATCATGATTTCTCTGCTTCCGGATACGGTGGAACGAAATGAAAGGATTCTTTCGGTTAAATACCGAATGATTACGGAAGAAACTTTTACGGAGGGGGAAAGAGAACAGAAGAAGATGATGGTCATCCTCAAGGATATAACCGAGAAGATCAGTTTAAGAGACGAACTGGAATCGGAGAAGGAAATCTTTGAAGAGATTGTCAAACTGATAGCAAATTCCGAGAGTTTCATAGAGCTGAGAGAGGATTATTTTGAATTCTGGGAAAACAGGGTGGTAGCTCTCCTTAAATCAAAGGGAAAAGAAGCGGAGATATACCGCCAGATTCACACCTTGAAGGGGAATTTTGCCAGTTTCGGATTTGAGCACCTTGTTACCAGGCTGCATGAGGTAGAGACTCTGTTTGCGGAAAATGGGAAGGATACCTACAGAGTTGTCTTGTCTATAGTTGATTCAGGAAGGTATAAGACGTGGATGGATGAGGAGATGTCCGTCATTTATGAATATATCAGTCCAAAGGTATTTGAAAAGCAGATGGAGCTTCGTGAGAAAAACGAGATCATCTCGAGAATAAAATCTATCCTCAGTACAACACCGAGTTATGAGGATTTGGAACTGGTCAGAGAACTCCTGTATGACTATGAAAAGAGTTCCTTTGATGAGGTATTTGAGCCAACCAAAAACTTCATCCTGACGACCGCAGAACGGTTGAATAAGAAAATTCGTGCCGTTGAAGTAACCGGTGGGAATATTCTCGTGAATAAGCAACGGTTGAAACCCCTGTTTAAAACCTGGATACATCTCTTCAGGAATATCATAGATCATGGGCTGGAAGATCCTGAGACACGAATGAAATATGGAAAGGAGCCTTTCGGCCTGATAAAGGTGGATCTCAGGGTACAGGATAAGAAGCTTGTGTTTGAAATTTCGGATGACGGATGCGGAATAGATTTCAAATCGGTCATCGAAAAGGCCGTGCAAAATGGGATTGTAGACAGGAAAAGGATCAGGAAAAACCCGGAAATGGTTTATGATATCATCTTTATGGAAGGTTTTTCGACTAAGAAAGAGGTTACTGAGATTTCAGGCAGAGGGATGGGGCTATCTGCTGTGAAAAAGGCGGTTGAAAGTCTTTCCGGTATGATAAGTGTGGAAAGTAGAAAAAATAAGGGGACGACATTCAAGATAATTATTCCCCTACAAGCCTGAGCGACCAGGAAAGTGTACAGAATTTTGTAAGACGGTTGTTATATTTATCACTTGACTTAGAGTAGACTCTAAATGTTATACTTCCTGAAAATCACATCCGTTTATCGGATGAATATTTTTAAGAATCGAGGTAGATAAATGAATTTGATCAGAGAAATTAAGAATGAAACGTTTCAGGGGGAAAGACCGCTCTACAAATTAAGGGATGCCAGTATCTCAGACTGTGAATTTCTTGATGGCGAAGGGGAATCCCCTGTAAAGGAGAGCCGGAATGTGCAGGTTGAACACAGTATATTCCATGGAAAGTATCCCTTCTGGCATAATGATAACGTATCGATCAACGACAGTTATTTTTCAGAATCTTCAAGGGCACCAATCTGGTATTCCAGTAACATTACAATGAATCATTGCAGAGTCGATTCGCCGAAGATATTCAGGGAGTCAAGGGGAATCACCATCAAGGATTCCAAATTGAATCAAGGCGAAACACTTTGGGATTGTAGCGATGTGAAAATATCAAATTCCGTGCTTTCAGGAGATTATTTTTTATTGCATACTTCCGATATAGAACTGAAAGATGTCACGTTTACCGGGAAATATTCTTTTCAGCACGTAAAGAGAGGTGTCTTCAGAAACTGTCGCTTCAGGACAAAGGACGCCTTTTGGAACAGCGAGGACATCACGGTTTATGATTCCATCATAGAAGGGGAGTATCTCGCCTGGTATTCGAAAAATCTAAAACTCATCAACTGCAAGATCATAGGGACACAACCACTTTGCTATGCCGAAAACCTGTTGATGCAAAACTGTGAGATGATCGCTACGGATCTGAGTTTTGAATATACCACTCTCGATGTGGACATCACAAACGTTGTGGATAGTATCAAAAATCCGGCAGGTGGAAGGATTAAAGTGAGGGGAATCGGCGAACTGATTCAGGATGATGTAACGCTGGATCATTCGAAGACCGAACTCATTATCGGATAAGATCGGGACTGGCTATTTGACCCGTGGGGATACCTGAAAAGACTCAGGAATGTTGAGAAATCCCCCCTTTAACCTTTTGACGACCCCTTTGAAAAGACAATGTTCAACAGGACAAAAGCGGGTAAAAGGAGACAGGGAAAGGTATATGGAAGATAATCAAATACAGATACCATTGTGATGGCTTCAGAATAGATAGCATTTGCATTCCAGGGAATGAGGGGAGACAGGATGATACCCGAGTCAAAGATGATATGAACCAGCTCTTTCCGGGGAATCTTGTGTCGTTCAAATCTTTTTTCGTAATAATAACCGGTGACCATTACCGTCAGTGAATGGTTGCAGGTGATGGCACAGACGACCGCAGAGGTGATTGCGGCGTTGAGTTTAAGGATCCGGTTACTCTTCACTTTATGGTTGAATATATCCAGAATGGCATCGATCAATTCAAGGCGCTGGAGCATGCCGTTCAGCATGGTCGAAAAAGTGATGATGAGCAGTACGTTGACCATAGAGAGAAGTCCGCCACCCGAAAGGAATAAGCTGATATCCGGATTTTGTGAAGTGTATCCGAGTAAGGAGCTGATAAGGATTCTCCCCGGGGCTATTCCCTTGAATAATGCAATCAGCACAGTGACTGTCAGGGAGATTCCCAATGCCTTTGAAATATTTTTCCTGAAGATGAGACTGAGAAAAACAAAGAGAATAATCGGAGAAATCTCCAGGATTCCCATGTTGAAATTCTCTTCAAGCAATCGGAGAATTCCTTCTGTATGTTGACTTCCAAGGGCTTCCGTATGTGAATTCCCCGTGAAAAAGAGAATGATTCCTGTGATTACGGCTGCGAGAAGAGAAAATTTCAGTTTGTACTTTAGATTTCCCCACATTTCAGTCCCGGTGATCTCAGCGGCGAGATTGAACATGGGAGATACCGGGGAGATGACATCACCGAAAAAGGATCCCGCAATGACGGCACCGGCCATGAGTGACAATTCTACGCCTGTTCCCCTTGCGAGACTGATGAAGGCTACCCCGACCGTTCCCAGTGCACCGAAGGCAGAACCTATCATTACTGAAATGACAGTACAGGTAAAGAACGCTATCAGGACGATGTTGAAATCGGAGAGGTATTCAAGGCTGGCCGATATGATCATCGGAATGGTCCCCGTCTCCATCCAGAGTGCGGTTGCCATGCTGATCAACGTCAAAAGTATCAGGGTCTTTTTTATTCTTGAAAATCTGTAAAACATCATGCGGAAGACTTCTTTGCAGCCGTATCCCCTTCTGAAAGTGGCAAATACGGTAAAGATCAGGGTGAACAGGATAGCCGTATAAATGGGTATTTTTGCTATAATAGACACAGAGATTCCGATTATCAGAACGAATATCACCTGTAAGGCAAAACGAATCTTTTCTTTTTTCAAACAATCGCCTCATCGCATATATAGCTGATTATATCAAAAAATGTTTTATTTAATGAAATCATCCGCTTTTTATGATGCAAAGGAGTGTGTAATTATGAAAAAGGGATTTTTATCGCTAACTGTCATGATGATTTTTGCATCTACTCTGCTTTGGTCAATTGAACAACCCGTCATCTTTGTAAGAGAAAATACGGAAAATAATGGCACACATCTTGAAATCTTTGATCCGACAACGAATAACTCTTTTCAGATAACGGGATCGGATGAATTTTACAGGATCTCATTCCCGGTTGTGAACGAGAAGATGGGGCTCGTCGGATTCACAGAGCACGGAAAGGATATGAAGGCGGCCGTTTATCTCTTTGATCCCGAATCGGTGATTCCGAGAAAGGCGGTAGACAACGCCATACTGGAGGACATCTCTCCCGATGGACAGTATCTGCTTCTTTCGAGTGCCTCCTCATCCCCTTCGCTTTATCTCTTTGATTTTGAAACCCTTGCGATAGAAAAGATCACACAAGGCTATACGGTCAATTCAGCCGTGTACTCCCCTGACGGGACATTTATTGTTTTTGCCGCAATGAACAGCAGCGGAAAGATGGATCTGTACAGGATGAATCTCTCGGACAGGCAGATCACGCCACTTGTCGCTTCGGCAGACTGGACCGAATACTTTCCCTCATTTACACAGGATGGACAGTATCTGATGTTCATGACGGACCGTACCGGGCAATGGGGGGTTGATTATCTTGACCTGGAAACGGATCTGCGTTATCAGGCCAACCTGTGGGGGATGTACCCGAGACTTTCAGCAAATGATGTCTGGACGGTTATGGAAAAAGACAGTCAGATTACGGTCGGCCGGACGACGGGAAAAGAGTTTCAGACACTTTTTGACGGATTGATGCCGAACTGGATCTCCTATGAAATAGCCGGACGGTTTATCGGAACGGAAAGCGTGGGGGATACAGCGGGTTTACAGAACATCGAACTGATCGCCTCACGAAAGATCGGTGTATCAGGCGGTACCGTGGATGTCAAAGGTCTTATTCAGGTAGAGATCCCTTCAGGGACTTTTGACGGACCGGAAAGGGAGTTAAACATCTATACCTCTGAAATAGAAAACGTAACGGGCAAGATATTTGAGCTGGAGTTATCCGACTCGCCGGAGTTGTTCTCGCAATTTGTCGAGATCACCATTCCACTTGATGAAGCAGAACAACCGGAGGATTTTTTTGCCGTGGATGAGATAGAAAAAGACGTCTGGGTGATTGTTCCTTCGGAATATGACCCCGCAAGACATGCCATGACCTTCAAGACGGCCCATTTTTCAAAAAAAGGAATTATTAGCGAGATAGGCCCTAAACAGGTGAGAAAGCTGATCAGTGGCGCATTCGGCAGTATAGGAAGTGGAATAGGTTTTGTGATCATTGCGGGTAGTGCGGAGATTACCCTTCCTGCCCTTGGTGTGATGGCGGTGGGCGGTTATCTGCTGTCACAGACCGGCTTTATGGATCCGGCAGTTGACAAGGGGTATGAGTTACTGCACGGGTTGAACAGAACGTTTGTGATAGATGACGGGATATCCGTTTCATGGGTGGATGATCCCGGTTCCCCTTCACATCTTGGCGGAGAAAAATATCTCGTCTGTGTTGAAAAGGAGACGAATAAGATCCTGTTTGCCGTGAACGACAAGGATATCAGTCCGGAAAAACGTGCGGCGGCTATGAAGGCCATTCTGCCTTTTTCGGATTATATACTGGTGAATATTCCGAAAGTCATCCTTGAGCTTGCCGTGGAAATGAAAGTGGTTAAAAATTATTATAAACAGCATGGATATGCAGTCCCGCCGGAAACGGACATATGGATCTACAAGATGTCTACCGCCGGTGGCTGGAACGGTTCAAAACTCGAAATCGACCTTGATTACTTTGAGGCCGGTGAAAAGACAAAAGCCAGCCGCATAACCGTTCTGGCACATGAATACTGGCACAGCGTCTATCAGTATAACGGCTATTCTCCTGAATTCAAATGGCTGGACGAATGTCTGGCGACGTCTTTCGAAGGTCAGGTGAATCCGGAGGGAGAGAAGATATTCTCTCAGAATATCCTGCCGAGGTATGAGCATTTCTATGACATGTATCGAGCGGAAAAAGTGGCCCAGAGCCTGAAAACCGGTTTCGTCTTTGATGGTGAGACGGGTACGGATGCCGACCGGATCAAGAGGGGGTATCAGCTCTGGCCTTGGGGGAAATATCTGCTGGCAACTCAGGGTCATGAGGAGATACAGAATCTCCTGAAGGGAACCATGAAGACTGAAATGCTGTCCTCGTATTTTGAGAATTTCTGTAAGGCCATACTCATTCAGGATTTTGCGGTAGATGATCTTATTGCAGAAGATCTTCCCTTTGAGAGGAAAAAACTGTCGTATGAAACAGTTTCCGGATGGTCGGCACTGAATGTGAAGAGTTTTCTGTCCAATTCTTTACTTGTACCGGGAAATTCCGGTGCACATCTTTCCGGTGGCGTTTTCAGGCAGCCGGTTCCGCTATCGCTGACGATGATACCGTTTAAAGCGGATAATGCCCCGGCTGGTGCTACACTTGTCATCCGGCGAAATGTCCCTGATGAAAGGGAAGAGTATCTAACGGTCAATCCATCCGCCCTGCCGGATGCCGCCGGCCGATATAGATACGATGCGGTGATAAATGATGAGGGTATCCTTGTAATTCCTTCCGACTGGACCCGGAACAGCAGTCTGAGTTTCAATCTGACCATCATCAATTGTGCGGTGGAAGAAAACTGGTCCGAATATTTTGGATACGGACAGAATTCGATTTATGCCTATTTCCTGAAAAAGCCGGAAGCCCCTCAATTGAAGGAGATAACGGGTAAACTGCTGCTCAACTGGGAAGTTCCCGATTTCGGTTATGGATTGAGTGCGGCACATTGTCTGAGCGGTTACCATATCTATCTGACAGATGAAGGGCTTAAAAAGACGGTTTTTCTGATGGGTACCGGTGCTGAAAAAAACGCGATAGAATTGAATTATACGCAATTGGCGGGTTATGACAGGATAGGAATTGCCTCTGTGGATAAATATGCAAAGGATGACAACGGAAAGGCATTGATCTCGGAAATCAACTGGATTCCGATCAAGATGGGAAGCGGAACATGGGTCAAAGTAGATGAATCGTTTGGCTATGTCTTCGGAAGAGACTTTTATGATTCCGTTGAAGGGAATGAGAATACGGCAGAGTACAGTACGGGCGTGAACACCTTTAAATACAGAATCACAACCGAATCCGCTGAGACTTTAAATGCAAACGCTTCTGTCTATACAGGAGGTGGCGAAACGGCAAGTTTCAAACATTCTTGGACAAAATTGCCTGATAATCTGTCACCCGGCCAGATGATTAATCAGGTTATATCGGTAATGGATAACGGCAGTTCCGGGAAAAATGCCATGTCACTCTATGGATCTACAAGCTTTGAAATCATAGGGGAAAATCCGGAAGCGGTAGAAGCGGGTGGATCGCTTTATAAAAATTACGGTTCGTGGAAGGCTCAGGACAGCAGACAATTCAACTGGACGGTTCCGGAACCGGATTATATGCAGCTGACCTATCCGAAACAGAATCATATGAAAATAGGTATTACCGTGAAATCTGAATCGAGTGAACTGACACGGGGATATTATACCGCCGAGTATGAATACAGACCATAAGCCGTGCTGGCAAAGACAGCAGGTGACTCCGTAAACTGCTCTTAGGCAACTTTTTCAATTTTCCACCTGTTGTCTGTTTTAGAAATCCTCAAGAATCAATATACTGTATAATTATGATAGATTATATTATTTTGTTATTATTATGAATATTAAATTTTGAACACAATGTCATCCATGATAAAATAACACAACACCTGCAATTTTTTTATCTTAAAATGGAGGGATTTTATGAAGAGAATCATATTTATCGGCTTCGTTTTGTTAGTCATTTCTTCTTTTACTTTCGCAGAGTCAATGGATTGGAAAGATCAGGTGATCTATTTTGTGATGACCGACCGTTTTGCAAACGGGGATACTTCCAACGACGTTCAGACGGCTTCCGGTATCGATTTTGGACATGATGGGGATAAGTACACCGGTGGAGACCTTCAGGGATTAATCGACAAGCTGGATTATATTCAGGGGCTTGGCGTCACTGCCATCTGGCTGACACCTCCCGTTGCCGGTCAATGGTGGGATGAATATGTCAACTACGGCGGATATCATGGGTATTGGGCCAGGGATATGAAGGCCATCGATGAGCATTTTGGTGATGTTGCCCTTTATAAAAAATTTATTGATGCAGTTCATGCCAGGGGGATGTACGTCATTCAGGATATCGTCTGCAATCATATGGGCAATCATTATGTCTACGACAAGGAGACGGATACGTATTTTATCAATAAAGGGTCTGTCCCAAATCGTGCCGACAAACCGATTCAGGAACCGTTTAACCAGATCGACTATAACGATCCTCAGCAGAGAGCGGCCGCTATTTATCACTGGGAATCGGAACAGAATCCTCAGACGAAGGAAAACATGGGTTTTTCAGATCTTGACGACCTGAACACGGAAAATGAAGTGGTTATTGATGCACTCAAGGACAGCTTCCGCTTCTGGGTTGATCTCGGCGTGGATGGCTACAGAATTGATACTGCTATTTATGTAGAAGATCCGTTCTGGAAGCGATTTCTTGAAGATGAAGACGGGATCCTTCCGTTTGCGGCAGAAAAGGGGAAAGAGGACTTTATCGTTTACGGCGAGGCATGGGTGACACCACCGCCGTATGAGAATAATGCAGAAGAACTGGTCAGTAAATACTTCGATCTCGGCTACACTGCCATGCTGGATTTCCCGCTGATGAGTGAGATGACCAGGGTGTTTAAAGAGGGAAAACCGACCGACTTTCTCAGATACCGGCTGGAACAGAGAGAGGACTTCTTCGACGGCAGAAATATGATTACTTTTGTGGATAATCACGACATGAGCCGGTTTCTCAAGGGTTCAAAGATGCTCGATCTCATGCAGGCGCTTGGACTGATCTTCACAATCCCGGGAATCCCAACCCTTTATTACGGAACGGAACAGGGACTCACTGAGACAAGGGCTTCGATGTTTGCCGGAGGTTATGATACTCAGGTCGACCAGTTTGATACGGAAAATGCACTGTACAGGTATATTCAGGAACTAAGCGCCCTGAGAGGGAAGTATGACGCCTTCAGAACTGGTCATGTGCAGGTGCTTTATTCCGACACGCTCGGACCCGGAGTCTTTATCTACGAGATTTCATACGAAGATGAGGTCTATATGATCTTCATGAATACCAATGCAAAAGCGAAATATGCTTCGGATTTTGATACTGGACTTGCCGAGGGCACGCTGCTCGAACCGATTTTTACCAACAGAATGGTTACAAAGGAGATACAGATCGGGAAAGACGGTATTCTCAACAAGCTGGTCGATGCCAAGGGGTTTGGCGTCTTTAAAGTTACCGATACTGTAAAAGAAATTCAGGACAACGGGATCAGGGTTTCTTTCGACGATTATGAAAAGCTGCATCGTTCTGATTTCAAAATCAGCGGAAAAGCACAAAATGCCAAGAGGGTAAAGATTTTTATTGACGGCAGTGAAGATGACTATGCGACAATAAATCCCGATGAAGAGGGAAACTGGACAGTCGAAATCAGACTGGCCGATTTCATTTCCGGTACGCATAAGATCTTCGCGAAGGCATACGGTAAGATCCCCATCAATTATGAATATTCTGAAACGATAGAAGTGGACATGGAGATTCCCACGGTAGAACTGGCCGATTTTTCAGATCCCGTCGGCGATGACAACGGTCCAACAGGAGATTACACCTATCCAAGGGGAGAGGGAAACTACAGAAATGAGATGGATCTCACCCATATCCGCTTCCAGCAGGTGGGTCAAGTGCTGAGAATTGTGATGACGATGAAGGATATCAGCGACAGATGGACACCGACAAACGGTTTTGATCATGTCGTCTTCAAGATTTTCTTTGATGATCCTGAAAAAACAGGGATTAATGCGCTTCCGGAGCAGAATGCGGAAATGCCCCCGTATGCAGATGGAACACAGGGAGATTGGGATTATCAGATTTATGCAACGGGATGGTCGATCTCCACTTTCAGCAGTGATGGTGCCGATGCGGAGCTATATGGCACATCGGTGACACCGGCTCCGGAAGTAAAGGTGGATAAGGATAATCTGACGGTGACGATTCTCGTACCGCTTGATTCTCTGGATACAAAGTCCCTGGAAGACTGGAAGGTTTATGTAACGACTTACGATTACGACGGAATAGAATCCCTTCTGAGAAGAACATCTCCAAATCCGGGAAAATGGGAATTCGGTGCACCGTCAAAAGATTCACCGAGAATCATGGATGATCTCCTACTAGAGTTTTAGATAACGGAATTTATCAATAAAAAAGGCTGAAAGTTTTCAATACTTTCGGCCTTTTTTATGTTCAGATGAATTAAATATATAAAATCTGAAAAGATTATACAGAAGATAGAAAACTTAGTTTTAAATTCAGAGAATTGTTTTTTAAATAGCTTCTGGATGCTATAATAAGCCTGAAATGTTTTCTTCATTCTTAAAGGTGTGATTTTTATGAAAAGGATGGCCTTGTTGCTTCCATTTATGTTTCTGATCACGGTTGTTTTCTCAACGGTGTACAAAGTGGGTATATATGATAATCCACCTCTCTGTTTCGAACGGGATGGCAAGGCTGCGGGTTTTTATATCGATGTCTTAAATGATATGGCGGAAAAAAACGATTTACATTTTGATTATACGCTCTATCCTTTCAATCAGGCTTATGAATTACTTCAAAATGGCGAAATAGATATCTTAGTTGCCCTGACAAAAACGGCAGAAAGGGAACAGTATGTGAATTTTAATGAGAAGGCATTCATGACAAGCTGGGCCGTTATATACACCAGGGTGGAGAATTCCTATAATACCTTTGTTGACCTTGAAGATAAATCTGTCGGGTTATTGAAGAATGGCGTGTTTGGACAACGTTTGATTGAAGAAATGGCGCTTTATCAATTAGCCTTCAAACCCGTATTTTATGATACGTACGGTGAAATTTTAATGGCGATAGAATCGAAGCAGGTTGATGCAGGAGTCGTTAACCGGTTTTCTGAATCGGGATGGAAGGATATGAGTTCGATCATCAAGCCGATCACTACTTTTTCTCCGATGGAGGCCTTTTTAGGCTTCAGCAAGGCAACCGGTCCAAAATTAATTCCGATTGTCGACCGGTATCTGAACGTTATGATAGAAAATGAAAATTCGGAATATTACGATTTTGTTCGAAAATGGCTGATCTTTAAAGCAAAAGCAGGAGATCTGTTTTATATTTATCTGCTTATCTTCCTCTTAATCCTCGGCCTCTGTCTTGCGGTGTATTTTATTATCCGACTGATCAGTCGGTTGCGTAAAAGGTTTTCTGATTACATGGATCTCAGTGAGGAGTTTAAAACGATTCTGAATTCTATAGGAGATGCGGTTGTCTGGACCGATTCGAATGGCCGGATTGAGGGGATGAATCCGATTGCGGTGAAACTGACGGGTTTTGAACTAAAAGAGGTTCTCGGCAGATCTATCAATGATATTGTTTTGATCAGGAGATATTTGACAAAGGAGGAAATAAAGGTCCCTGTTGAAAAGATCGTGAGCGAAAAAACGGTGTTTACCATTGCTGAGGATATTGAACTGGTTTCAAAAAATAAACGAAGTATTCTGGTTGGAGACAGCATAGCTCCTATTCTTGATGATTTCGGCGATGTGAAGGGAATCGTGGTTGTTTTCAGGGACATAACCGAGAAAAGAAAGGACGAAATGGCACTTGCCGACTCGGAAAATCGCTTCAGGGCGTTTGTAAACAGTTTTCCCGCCGCAGTTTTTATCAAGGATTCGGAACTGAGAAATGTATTCCTGAATACATATTTTGAGACCTATTACGTAGACGACCTGGAAAAATGGAACGGGAAAACGGCTGAAGAGATTTTTGGTGGGGAACTCGGAAAAAAGATGTATGCGAGTGATATCGAGGTTCTCAATTCCAATCTGCAGATCATTGAAGAAAAGATGATGAATAAATTTGGCGAAATCAGGTATCTGAAGACGTATAAGTTTCCCATAGAAAAAAAAGATGGGGAGAAATACCTTGGTGGATTTTCTATGGATATTACTGAATTAAAACAGGTCATGAATGATCTGGAAGAGGCAAAGAAAGAAGCTGAAAAGGTTAACAATATGAAAGATATCTTTCTTGCGAATATCAATCATGAGATAAGAACACCACTCAACGGGATTAAAGGGCTTCTCGCCTTTTTCGACCGGCAGGGTCTTTCTGAGAATCAGATGGAATATATACACATGCTGGAATATTCCGCTGATCGTTTGAAGAGACTCGTTGATGATATCCTCGATTTTTCGAAGTTAAACCTCGATAGAATACACATAGAAAAGAGACCGGTGAAGTTAGACGAGATGTGCAGGGTGATACACAGCGAATATAGAAAACGGGCGGAGGAGAAGGGGTTGACTTTTACTTGTGAATTTCTAAACAGGGAGGTCAACGAGGTCCTGCTGGATCCGCTGCGTTTTGAACAGATCATTCATAATCTGCTGTCCAACTCACTTAAGTTTACCGATAAGGGATCCGTTACCCTGACGGGCGATTATATCTCCATGGATGCCGATTCGGGGATTTTAAAAATAGAGATTTCGGATACCGGTGTTGGAATGAAACAGGAAACGGTTGATAAGATCTTTAATTATTTTTATCAGGGAGATCAATCCTATACGAAAAAATTTCAGGGAACCGGTATTGGAATGGCACTCGTGAAAAGACTGCTTGATTTGATGGAAGGTGAGATTCATATTTCCAGTATCCTTAACGAGGGAACTCATTATACGTTGACGGTTCCCGTTGAGATTGACAAACAGATCGCTGAAAATAAAAGATGCCTATTGGCCAACGGAGAACTTCCCTATCGGGGAGTGAAATTTCTGATAGTCGAAGATGATCAGATCAACCGGTTAATTCTGAGAAAGGCACTGTTAAAAACCGGTGCGGAAATATTTGAAGCGGAAAATGGGAAAACGGCATTGAATTTGATCAAAAAGGAAAAACCGGATCTGGTGTTCATGGATATTCAGATGCCTGATATCAGTGGACTCGATGTCATCAGGGCGATCAGAAATTCATCCGATGCATTAATTAAAAATATAAGGATTGTTGCCGTCTCAGGGTATTCACAGGAAAAAGAGATCGATGTATTCCTCGAAACCGGTGCGGACGATTTTATTTCAAAACCGATAGATAATCAGACATTGTTTGAAGTGATAAGGAAAAGCCTGTTGGATTGATCTCTTGTTCGGTACCTGAATGGTAGGTTCTGTCTTTATCTCACAATATCGCGAGCGCATCAAATAGCCTATCCG
>Ga0116163_1000129_pt1 | contig 54046 bp, 43 predicted proteins | sample AD_UKC107_MetaG_FD_89889 | JGI IMG/M metagenome (GOLD analysis project Ga0116163, IMG submission 89889) | Active sludge microbial communities of municipal wastewater-treating anaerobic digesters from Hong Kong - AD_UKC107_MetaG | ecosystem: Engineered > Bioreactor > Anaerobic > Digestate...
ACCTGTTTGTCTGCAATAACCCCGTTTTTAAAGAAAAGTACCGTAGGGATATTTCTGATACCATATTTTGCAGCAATTGCCGGGCTGTCGTCCACATCGCATTTGGCAACAACAATTTTGCCTTCATACTCTTTTGACAGATCCTCAATGATAGGTGCAATCATCCTGCAGGGGCCGCACCATTCTGCCCAGAAATCAACAACAGCAGGTTTGTCAGATTTAACTACCACTTCCTCGAAGTTCCCGTCATTTACCTCTAATGCCATATTTACAGTATTTTACGTGTTTATATTAAATTTAATGCCTCCAAAAGTATAACTAATTAACCTTATATTCAATACCGGGATGATCGTCGAGGTAAGAAATGAACTCATTGTTCAGCCTCACTCTTATTGACCTCGAGAACATTTGAAGTGAGATCCTGTCGTCAGGCTCCAGAAAAAGAAATCTCAGCTCTGTTTCTCCCTTATTCATATTTATCTGTTCCTTAAGTTCATTTATCATCTCGGTGTTAATGAACTCCGGATTAATTTTCAGTGTTACAGAGCTGATGAGTTCATCCTTGACACTCGACAGCAGATTGATTTTCCTGATGCTGAATTCAAGTTCTCCCTCCCGGTATTTTCTCTTCTGAACTCTACCTTTTACCAGCAGGTAATAACCGTTGTTAAGGAACTTGCTGTTGTCAATGTAATCTTTATCGAACAGCATAAACCTGAATGAGTCGGTATAGTCCTGGAGTGTGAATGATCCGTAAGGTTTTCCGTTCTTTCCTATTCCGTTTTTTGTTTCGGTGACAATACCGGCAACCACTACTTCCCTGTCGAGCCAGTCGTTAAGGTTTTGAAGGTCGGCAAGCGATGCTGTTGCAAAATTGCTTATCTCAAGCCTGAAGTCGTCGAGCGGATGGGATGACAGGTAAATGCCAATAACCTCCTTCTCCCAGTTAAGCTTCTCAAGTTTGGGCCAGTCGGGGCATGCCGAAGGTTCCGGTTTGATAAGGTCGAAGCCTCCCGAATCGCCAAAGAGCGTATGTGTGCTTGACTGCTTTATTGTCCTGGCGTTGTTGCCGTATCGTATCAAACTTTCTATGAAGCTGTTACCTTTAGTGTCGAGGGCAAAATACTGGACCCGGGCTATTTGTTCAAAGCAGTCGAAGGCTCCCGCAACAGCCATTGCTTCCAGTGTTTTTTTGTTGAGGGAGTTCAGGTTTACCCTTTCGGCCAGGTCGTATATATTTTTATATAAACCGTTTTTCTCCCTTTCCTCTATAAGCTGAATAACAGCACTCTCTCCGACGCCTTTGATCGCTCCGAGTCCGAACCTTATGTTCCCGTCCTTATTGACTGTAAATTTCACGTTACTTTCGTTGACATCGGGACCCAGGACTTCCATGCCCATCCGGCGGGTTTCATCCATGAAGATCGTTATTTTCTTCAGGTCGCTGATATTCCTGCTAAGAACGGCGGCCATGAATTCAGCAGGAAAATTGGCTTTCAGAAATCCTGTCTGGTAAGCCACAAGCGCATAGCATGTCGAATGAGATTTGTTGAATGCGTACTGTGCGAATGCTTCCCAGTCGGACCATATTTTGCTTACAATTGCTTCGTCGTGGCCGTTGCGGTTGCATCCTTCCATGAATTTGATTTTCATCTCATCCATGATCGACCTCTTCTTTTTACCCATGGCCTTCCGGAGCGAGTCGGCTTCTCCCTTGGTAAAACCTGCCAGCTCCTGTGAAAGAAGCATCACCTGCTCCTGGTATACAGTTATACCGTATGAGTCATTTAGATATTTTTCCATCACGGGCAGGGGGTAGTCAATTTTCTCCTGTCCGTGTTTCCTTTTAATGAACCTTGGAATATATTCCATAGGACCTGGCCGGTACAGCGCATTCATCGCTATGAGGTCTTCGAAGCGGTTTGGTTTCAGTTCCTTCAGGTATCTTTTCATCCCTGTCGATTCAAACTGGAAGATCCCCGTTGTTTCACCGTTGCTGAAAAGCTCAAACGTTTTCGGATCAGAGAGTGGAAGTTTATCGATATCCAGATCGATCCCTCTTGTCCTCTTAATGTTTTCAAGCGCATCCTTTATAATGGAAAGGGTCTTGAGTCCGAGGAAATCCATTTTCAGCAGGCCAACCGACTCTACATGGCTTCCGTCATATTGTGTTGCGTAGAGATCGGTATCTTTTGCCGTGCAAATTGGTATATGGTTATCGAGCGAATCTTTACTGATGATTATTCCGCAGGCGTGTACTCCTGTCTGGCGTATAGAACCTTCCAGTACTTCGGCATATTTGAGTGTCTGGGCGATCAGCTTATTGGGTGAGTCTTTTTCCTTTGCCAGTTCCGGCACCTCCGCATAAGCCTGGGCAAGGGTCACACCGGGCCTGTCGGGTACAAGTTTGGCAAGCCGGTCGGCATCAGGAAGGGGTAGCTTTTGCACCCTCGCAACATCTCTTATGGCCATCTTTGCGGCCATCGATCCGAAAGTAATGATGTGGGCTACCTTATCGTGCCCATATTTGTCGACAACATATTTTAAGACAGCATCACGACCGTCTTCGTCGAAGTCGATATCGATATCCGGCATAGAGATCCTGTCGAGATTCAGGAAACGCTCAAAGAGAAGTCCGTATTTTATCGGATCGATATCCGTTATTCTGAGGCAGTATGCCACTGCCGAACCTGCTGCCGATCCTCTTCCGGGGCCGACGGAAACTCCCATCTTTCTGGCTGCATTCAGGAAATCCTGAACTATGAGAAAATAGCCGGGGAAGCCCATTTTTGCTATTGTGTCAAGCTCAAAATCTATTCTTTCCTTATGTTCCTGTGTGATCGTTCCCCACCTGTCCTCTGCCCCCTTATATGTCAGGTACCTGAGGTATTCATCTTTGCCGGTATAACCCTCGGGAAGTTCATAATCAGGCATAATCGGTTCGTGATCGAGTTTGTACTTTTCGATCTTTGCCACTACTTCAGCCACGTTATCTACAGCTTCAGGAATGTCGCTGAAGATCTCCCTCATCCGGGCTTCCGGTTTAAGATATTCCTGCTTGGTGTATCTGAGCCTTCCGGGGTCGTCAATGTCTTTTGCTGTGTTAATGCAGATAAGCCTGTCATGAGCTTCTGCATCTTCTTCATTTATGAAGTGAACGTCGTTGGTTGCGATCAGCTTCACATTAAATTTCTTCGAAAGTATTTTCAGGGATTCAATAGCTTTCTGCTGAAGGGGAAAGACTGTCCTGTCGGCCTCAGGATCATGTGTTTCATGACGCATCACCTCGAGATAAAAATCATCACCGAAAATGTCCAGATAGCTTTTAAGAGCAGCTTCAGCACCTGCCGTAGATCCGTTAAGGATCTCATCCGGGATCTCTCCTGCCAGACATGCTGAAGAGGCAATAAGCCCTTCGTGGTATTGAGCAAGTAAGTCCTTATCGACACGGGGCTTGTAATAAAAGCCTTTTGTCCATGCTGTCGATACAAGTTTTACGAGGTTCTTATATCCGGTAAGATTTTTTGCCAGCAATATCAGGTGGTCGCCCGAACGATCCTCTTTCCCTGAAACATCAGAAACGGACCTTTTGGCTACATATATCTCGCATCCGATAAGTGGTTTAATACCTTTTCGTGTAGCGGTATTATGGAATTCCTTCACACCGAACATATTTCCGTGATCGGTGATGGCGATTGCTTCCATCTCCATGGCTTTCGCCTTGTCAATGAGTTTTGAAATAGCTGATGCTCCGTCGAGGATGGAGTATTGTGTATGAACATGAAGATGAGCAAATCCTGACATAGAAAGGGCTTAATGACGATTCCTGATCTGAGGCAAAAATATTAAAAAAGAGTCAAAAGGGGAAGAGTCATAAAGGGGCCGGTAAGTTATTCTGTTTGATCAGAAGTGTCAAATGTTAACCTGATCATACAATCCGTCGATCGGAAAAAATTATCAACAACCCGTTTTTTAATTTTATACTGGCTGTGATATATCATCATGGCCATGGACAGTAAAAGGAACCAGCCATTCCTTTTGAATTTATTATTTAACCTAAACTAAATGTTATGAGAAAAATTCTCTTAATGCTTTTGGTTTTTTGCGGGTTTTTGCTTCCGGCATATACCCAGCAAAAAATTATTTCCGGAACAGTAATATCATCCGTCGAGGGTGAAGGGGCTCTGGCAGGAGTCACTGTTGCCGTAAAGGGGACTACCATCGGTGTCACAACCGATGTTAACGGCAAATATTCCGTTATGGTCCCTGAAAATGCCACTACTCTTGTTTTTTCATATATAGGTATGAGAAAGCAGGAGATCGAAATCGGTGTCCGGTCGGTTATCGATATTACTCTTGAACCGGATATTTTGGGACTTGATGAAGTGGTTGTTACTGCTTTCGGTGTCTCCAGGGAGAAAAAAGCCATCGGTTACTCAGTCCAGGATATTAAGGATGAAGTGATCGAACGGACAGGTAATACGGACATTGCCGGTGCCATGCAGGGTAAAATATCTGGTATCGATATAAAACCCTCCAGCGGTATGCCCGGAGCTTCTTCACAGATTGTTATCCGTGGTGCACGTTCCTTTACAGGCAATAACAATCCGCTATATGTTGTCGACGGAATGCCAATAGCCTCCAACGCCGATATCCAGTCAGGAACAGGAGGCGATTTCTCCCTTGTGGGAGCAGGAGTTTCCGGATCAGACATCTCAAACCGTGCCGTCGACCTGAATCCGGCCGATATCGAAAGTGTAAACATCCTTAAAGGACAGGCTGCTGCTGCTCTTTACGGTATCAGGGCATCAAACGGAGTTATTGTGATCACGACCAAGAGTGGCCGGAATAATGCACTGGGAAAACCGGTGATATCAATATCACACAACAGTTCTTTTTCTCAGGTATCGCGGACACCCGATTATCAGACAACCTGGGCACAGGGAACAAAAGGCAGTTATGTACCCAACACTTCACTTTCGTGGGGGCCTAAAATAGTTGATCTTCCTGATGATCCTGTTTATGGAGGTAACAACAACGGACACCCCGGGGAGTTTTATGTTCCCCAGCTGGAACAAGGTCAGCTTGAAGACACCTGGGTTACACCACAGGTGTTCAATAACTGGAAGAATTATTTCAGAACCGGCTATTCGGCCACAAATAATGTTATGATAACACAGGCTGTGGAATCGGGCAGCTATGCACTCGGACTGAGTCAGACATCTCAGAGTGGTGTTGCTCTTGCATCCGGAATGCAGCGGTGGAACGGGAAAGCTTCAGCAGAGAAAAAACTAAACAAGAACTTCACTACAGGATTTAATGCCAATTTCTCAAAGACTGATATCGACAAACTGCCTACAGCTAATGATGCCGCTCTTGCAGGTGTGCTCGGGGCTCCTCTGAGTTATAACCTGAAAGATTATCCGTATCATGTTCCCGGCGATGAATATTCACAGATCTATTACAGGGGAGGGAGCTGGGATAATCCTTACTGGGCAGCCGAACATACTGTCTTCAATGAGAAAACTGACCGTTTTTTCGGTAACGGTTATATCAATTACTCCGCAAAGCTGGGTTCAAAAATGGGACTTAAATTACGTTACCAGCTGGGTGCCGACTCATATACCACCAATTTCCAGGATATATTTGAATATGGTCATGGCGGATCGGCAGGAATTATTGACAATTATGGCATAACATCATTCACAGTTAACTCATTATTCACTGCAAATTACGACTGGAACATAACTGAGAACCTTACACTAAACGGGCTTCTTGGAAATGAATTTGATGACGGCAATGCCAAAACTTACTCGGAACATGGTGAGTCATTTAATTTCGGCGGATGGGCTCATATCAGAAATGCAAATACCGTTACTGCAAATGAGTCTTTTTTCAGGAACCGTACAGTAGGTTTCTTCGGAAGCCTGTCACTGGGATGGAAATCTCTCATTTTCCTCCAGGGAACAGGCCGATACGATATCGTGTCATCAATGCCTACCAATAACCGTTCATTTTTCTATCCGTCAGTGTCTCTCAGCTTTATGGCTTCCGAGCTTGACGCAATAAAAAATATTCCATCAATTTCACTTGCCAAGGTGCGTCTTTCATATGCAGAGGTCGGACAGGCCGGATCCTATATACCTAACTACTACAACACCCCCAACTATGGTGGCGGATGGTGGTTGTCAGGGGCTCCGATCCTTTACCCCCTTGACGGTATAAACTCATACATCCCCAATAACGTCCAGTACGATCCCAACCTTGTGCCTCAGAATACGAGATCGTACGAGGCAGGAACAGAACTCAGGTTCTTCCAGAACAGGCTGGGTGTGGATTATACTTTTGCACGCCAGAATGTGGTTGACCAGATATTTGCAGTTCCGCTCGCAGGCTCAACGGGTGTTCAGTCCCTGCTTATGAACGGGGGTAAAGTACATACGGTAAGTCATGAAGTCGTATTCAATATGACCCCGGTAGCTCTTACCAACTTCCAGTGGGACTTTAATCTTAATTTCTCCAGGATCATTAACATGGTCGACGAGCTTGCTCCCGGTGTTGAAAGTATATATATAGGAGGATTCACAACTCCTCAGGTAAGAGCAGGTATCGGAGCTACATACCCCGTGATCTATGGTGTGTCTTTCGTACGCGATGATAACGGTAATATCGTTGTTGAAGACGATCCCGGATCTCCCTACCATGGATTCCCGCTTATCGGTGAGCCTGATGTAATCGGATCAGTATCACCCGACTTTATACTGGGAGGAGGAACCGACCTGAGGTACAAAAACTGGTCGTTCAATGCCCTCTTTGAATGGAAGCACGGTGGAGAAATGTATTCGGGCAGTAATGGACTGCTTGATTATTATGGTCTGTCAGCCAGGACGGAAGACAGAGAATCGACATTTATATTCGACGGAGTAAAACCCGACGGCACACCCAACGATATTGTCAGGGGAGGGCCCGGTGATCCTGATGCTCTGGAGAGCCTTCACACCAACGTACTTACCAATATTGACGAATATTATATCTACGACAATTCCTTTGTTAAACTGCGTGAACTCTCTCTGAGATACCGACCTGCCAAAAGGCTTTTCAATAGAATCGATCTGGGAGTATCCGTTTTTGCACGAAACATACTTCTCTGGACAGCCCTGCCGAACCTCGATCCCGAGTCAAGCCAGGGGAACACCAATATGGGAGGATCATTTGAAAGGTTCACTGTTCCTCAGGTAACAAGTGTCGGATTTAATATTGATCTAACTTTTTAATCTGAACCATCATGAAAAAAATAAAATACATATTATTAACAGCTATCCTGCCATTGACTCTGCTCTGGTCATGCTCGGAATCTATAATGGATGAGATAAACAAGAACATCAATGATCCGAGCGACATGGTAAGCAGTCTCATCATCAGTGATGTAATGACAGGGACAGCCTTCAGTGTGGCCGGCGGTGATTTCAATTTCTATGCATCCATCTACATGGAGCATAATGCCGGCATCTGGGGCCAGTTTTACAATGCCGACATAAGATCATCAGAACCAACGGCAGCCACAACATATAATAATTCGTGGGTGTCGGTTTATGCCAACCTCTACAGCCTGAAGATCATTATTGAAAAATGCTCCGAAGGAGGAACTGAAGAAGGTAACTATCATACTCTTGGAATTGCCCAGATACTTGCAGCATATAACCTTGCAGTTCTTACCGACATGATGGGTGATGTTCCCTGGACAGAAGCTCTTCAGCCCGGAGTGATCTTCACTCCCGCTCTCGACACTCAACAGGATATCTATGTGGATATTTTCCAGTTTCTTGATGATGCAATTGTCAACCTCGGTAAGGCTACAATATTTCAATCACTGGGGGCACAGGATTTTATCTTCGGAGGAGATGCTGATCTGTGGATGAAATTTGCCTACGGTCTTAAGGCACGTTACACCATGAGACTCTCTCTCAGAGATCCTTCCTATGCTGATGTTATCTCATTTGCAAATCAGTCTTTCTCATCGTCAGAAGAACAGGCACAATATAATTACAACGGGACCAGTGCGAAAAGTCCTTTTTACTGTCTGTTCCAGGATCGCGATTATTACGGTGCCAGCCAAAGCCTTCATGATAAGCTCACCGAACGCAATGATCCCCGCGATGACGTTTTCTTTACACAGCATCCGGATGCTGAGGGCGACCTGCTGTTTGCACCAAACGGTACAGCCAACCAGGTGCAGGGAACATATTCCGTTTCTGCAATAAGCACTATTACTGCTCCGACTTATCTTCTGAGCTATCATGAAATAGAATTCCTGAAAGCCGAAGCATATGTCAGGCTCAATAATCTTGCTCTTGCCGATACAGCACTGCGGAAAGCCGTCATAGCTGCCTTTGAGAAAGTCAACATAGGTCTGTCAGCTGCTGAGGCCAAAACGTACTTTAACACATATGTCCGTCCTCGCTTTACAGCTGATCCCCTTGATGAAGTGATGAACCAGAAATATATCGCTTTCTATGAAGAGGAAGCTATGGAAATTTACAATGATTATCGAAGACTAATGGCTATGGGGGATGATGTTATATCGCTTTCTAATCCGGCCAACACGACTAAATTCCCGCTGCGTTATTCATACGGTAACTCCGATGTAACCACCAATGCCAATGTAAGGGACGCCTACGGCGACGGAACTTATGTGTATTCAGAGGATGTGTGGTGGGCAGGAGGAACACGTTAAGCCCTAAAATATCAATGTATAAAATTAAAAATTCATTCAGATGAAAAAATTCAGGACCATAATAATGATCACGACGCTGATAATAACGGCTTTCGGATGTGAAGAGCTACCCGACCCGGCCGGAACAAGAGGACTGGGCGTGGTGCCTGTTGTTTCCGAACCAAATCCGGGAATATACATCAACGGCAGCGCAAGTTCATACATCAGCTTTGAAGTTGATTATTTAAGCGGGACCAGTGCCGATAAGACTGAGGTGGTGGTTTCACACGGAAAGAACTTTGAAAGGGTAAAACTTGAGGAGCTTACCACTTTCCCCGCTACTATAACCTATACCCTGGGAGAAGCCGTCGATGCAATCGGTATACCGTTATCGTCGGTACTGGCCGGGGATGTTATTTATTTCGAGGTGGTTACCACTGTCGACGGAGTGATAACCCGGTCGAATGCAGCTCAGGCAATACCCGTGGTATGCAATTACGATCCCGCCCTGGCTGCAGGCAATTATCATGCAGTTTCTGCCGACTGGCAGGTCGACGGGGCTGTGACGATAACAGTGGATCCTGTCGATCAGTATAAAGTATACGTTGCAGGCCTGTCTGAACTTGACGGACTTACCGAAGATCTGGGACCGCTGGTAATGCACATCAGCCCTGCAACTCTTAAGGTTACTGCCGACAGAACAGTTCTGGCATCAGACGCCTTCGGATATCATAATTTCGCCTATGAAGGCTCAGGCACATTCAACTCCTGCAACGGTAAATACACTATGAGTTTTATTATCAGTGTTGACGAAGGCAGCTGGGGAGCCAATGCTTTCACCCTTACAAGACAGTAAGACTGTTTTAAGGTATTTTATAAGGATGTATCAGAAGTCTTTTGTCACTTTTGATACATCCTTTTTTTGACCTATAAATAATTAGCTTCTTTCATTTGCCGGAAAGAGAATTACTGCTATCTTTGCACCCACTAATAAAAACAGGTAAAATAAAAGCGTAAAAATTAATGGCAGTTAAGATCAGATTGGCCAGAAAAGGACGTAAGAAACTGGCCTACTACCACATCGTGGTAGCAAACAGCAGGTCGCCACGGGATGGCAGATACATTGAAAAGATCGGAAAATACAATCCGCTCACTAACCCCGCCACTATCGAACTTGATTTCGACAAGGCTCTCGGTTGGCTGCAAAATGGCGCATTGCCCTCAGAAACATGCAGGGCTATCCTGTCTTATAAGGGTGTTTTAATGAAAAAACACCTCCTTGAAGGTGTTAAAAAAGGAGCCTTCGATGAGGCTGAAGCCAACAGAAGGTTTGAGGAATGGATGAAGCAGAACGAAGGGAAGATCGAAGCCAAAAGGTCAGGTCTCGAAAAGAACCGCGATGAAGAACTGGGTATGAGAATAGCTGCGGAGAAAAAGATAAACGAAGCCCGGGCTGCACGTCTTGCTAAAAAACAGGCCGCTCTGGCAGCTAAATCCGAAGCTGAAACCGTTCAGGAGAGCGCTTCATCAGAAGAAACAGAAGTAACAGACGTTGCCGAACCGGTGACAGAAGCAACGGAAGCTTCCAACGATGAAACTCCTGCTGCTGAAACAGATTCTGAAGAAAAAACTGCAGAGTGACATTGATCCTCAGTGTATGACGCAAAATGGGCTATGAGGCCACCATATTGCTTGGACGGATCTCAAAAATTCATGGTTTCGAAGGCGCCGTCACAGTTAAAATTGACAGATCCTTTGTAGAAAAAATTCCTGAAATGGAATCGGTTTTTTTAGAAATAGAAGGAAAACCGGTTCCTTTTTTTATTGAAGATTATGAATACCGTGGAGGAGACACAATCAGACTCAGTTTTACCGGCTATGACTCATATGAGCGGGTAAAAGAATTCTCAGGATGCCGTATTTTCCTTACATCCGGAGATTCAGCAACTGATAAAAAAGAGGATTTGACATTCCAGGGTTATACGATCATTCTGCCCGAAGCCACCCTGCTGGGTACAATTAAGGCTGTAACAGAAAAACCAGGACAATGGTTACTCAATGTATCTACACCTGAAGGGAAAGAGCTGCTTATTCCTCTTCATGAGGATCTTATAGTTTCCATCGATAAAAGGAAAAAAAACATCATGATGGAACTTCCTGAGGGTTTGCTGGATATTAATTAAAATCACCGTTTTTTTTCTCCAGACTGCTGTCCGTTGTATGATTCAACGTGCAACAATTCAGTCTTTGATTCGTCTTTATACAAATCAACCTGGTAATTTATAGAATCATGAAAAAAGCAGCATTATTTATTTTTACTCTTTTCCTGTGCTTACTGGCAACAGGTCAGACAGTAAAGGAAACCCGGAATATCAGGGATTTCACAGGAATAAGCTATGGTATTTCAGGTACCCTTAATGTAAGAATAGGACCTGAATTCAGTGTTGTTCTGGAAGGAGACAAAGATGATCTTGAAGTTATCCTGACTGATGTTTCAAACGGCAGACTGAGAATCAGAATGGAGAACTGGAGGTTCAGAATAAATAACAAAGTTAATGCCTATGTGACCCTTCCTGAACTTGAAGGGCTGAGTGTTTCAGGATCGGGGAGGGCAGAGATCCTGGATCCTTTAAAGAATGCCGATGATCTCAGCCTGAGTGTAAGCGGAAGCGGTAAACTTTACACGAAAGAGATTGTGGCTGATGAACTTGATTGCAGCATTTCCGGTTCAGGTGATATCATCGTTTCCGGCAGTGGCAGTGTTGACAGAGGTGATATTTCAATCAGCGGATCAGGAAATTACAGTGGACCGGAACTGGAAATAGACCATCTTGAGGTGAGTGTGTCGGGAAGCGGTAGCTGCACCTGTAAAGCGGGAGATTCACTTAATGCCAGGATCTCGGGGAGCGGGAACGTAACTTATAGCGGTAACCCCCGGATAGACGCAAGAGTATCTGGTTCAGGGAAGGTAAGATCTTCCAGGTAGGTCACATTCTCAGTATTTTCAATGTACCATTTATATCAATCCTGATGACCGGCGAGGGAGAGCTCTTTTGCCGGTCATCCTGTCTGTATTTCACAATATAGTCGACCTTTGATTTTAAGTAATTGTCTATCTCACCAAAATGCGCCGGTGAGCTTAGTCCGCTTATATTGGCCGAAGTTGAAACAATTGGTTTCCGGAATGCTGAGATAAGAGCTTTGCAGAATGGTTCATTGCAGATACGGATGCCTATTGTCCCGTCATCGTTGCAGATTCCTTCTGCGAGATTTTTTCCTTCGGGATAGATGATAGTCAGGGGAGAATCGGAAACGGATATCAGTTCGAGAGCTGTGGCTGGTATCTCTTTCACATAACGGGCAAGCATATCGGTGCTGTTGACAAGTATGATCAGGCTCCTGCTATCAGCCCTGTTTTTTATCCTGAATACCTTCTGTACCGCGATCAGGTGGGTAGGATCACATCCAAGGCCCCAGATAGTATCGGTAGGATATAATAACACCCCTCCTTCCCTGAGACATTTCAGTGAGTTACCTATGTCGTCTTCAAAATACAACCCGGGATCATTTATCCGTTTTTTCAACATAATACATTTTTCTCAGCTTCGCGTATTTAAGGAAACTTCCCATGGCACTGATCATGCATCCTGTATACCCAAGCTGACCGTCAAGAAAACCTCCCCGCAGGATATATGATCTGAAAAAACTCCATACCAGATGAATATGAGGGGTGCAGGCTCCTGCCTTCCTGCCCAGCCGGAATAACTCAGAAGCACCTATGCTTGAGAAACTGTTCATTTTTTCAACATGTTCCTCAATAGATGAATAATACCAATGTAACAGATCTCCCTTCAACCGTTTTGTGCGACAATTCCTGTTCAGCCTGAAAAAATCGTGGGGATTGATCCCGGTCCACCTGCCTTTTTCCCTGTTGAAAAGCCTCAGATGCCTGTCGGGATACCATCGTGAGTGTCTTATCCATTTCCCGCAGTAGTTGTTAAGACGGTTGAAAATGTATCCGTCAGCGTTCAGATTATTTTTTATGTCAAGGATCGATCTGCGTAACTCTTCACTCAGTGCTTCGTCGGCATCTATTGATAAAACCCAGGGAAAGGATGCCAGCGAAGTAGCATAAGTCTTCTGCTGAACATATCCTTCAAAAGGACGGGTGCAGAACTTAACATTATAGCGTGAGCAAATAGAAGCAGTATTGTCGGTGGAAAGAGAATCTACTACTACAATTTCATCTGCAACATCTTTAAGTGAGGCAAGGCACCTTTCTATGAACTGTTCCTCGTTATATGCTATTATCACTGCGGATATTTCAGACATGCAGAATGCTGTTAGATTATTTATTCCCGTGTATTCAGGTCAGAATGTAAGATTCAGTCTTCCAATCCTTTTTTTCATTTCATCAATAACTTTTATTTCTCCGGCCTCATTATCGGCTTCAAATGTCACTGAGAACCTTATATATTTTCCTGCATCATCCCAGGGAACCGTTGAAATAAGTGCTTCCTTTATCAGGTACTCAGAAAATCCTGTTGCCGAATCGAATGACCTTCCTTCTTTTGTCCCTGAAGGGGCTTTCACATAGCAATAAAACGAGCCTAGGGGCTTCTTTGCATCAAATCCCAGTTCCTTAAGTGCTTTTACGAGAAGGTCAAAACGCCTGGAATATTTATCCACGGTACGGGAAGTGATTTCTGTGTTCTCAAGAGCCGCTATTGCAGCTTTCTGAATAGCCCTGAACTGGCCTGAGTCAGTGTTGTCTTTTACAGTGGCGTATGCTTTTACTGCATGGCTGTTTCCGCAGATGAATCCGATCCTCCATCCTGTCATATTGAAAGCTTTTGACAGCGAATGAACTTCAACGCCGACATCCATCGCCCCCTTTGCCGAAAGGAAACTGAGAGGCTTGTAGCCATCGAATGTAAGCGCGCTGTAAGGAGCATCATGAATCACTACAATACCATTTTTCCGGGCAAATTCAACTACATTGTCGAAAAATTCCGGTGTGGCCACTGCTCCGGTAGGATTATTCGGATAATTTATATACAGAAGTTTGGCTTTTTGCAGTACTTTTTTGGGGATGATGCTGAAATCGGGGAAGAAAGAATTGGACTCGAGCAGGGGGAGGTTGAAGACCTCTCCGCCCAGGTATCTGGTATAGGTAGCTGTCACAGGGTATCCGGGGACCGTTGTAAGCAGGTAATCACCGGGGTTTATGAAACACAGTGGAAGCATCGCGAGAACAGGTTTTGAACCTATTCCGTGAACAATATGCTCTGCCGGGTTGATGCCCTTCAGCCCGTAAACTTTTCCGAGGTAGACTGCTGCAGCTTCCTGGAATTCAGGAATACCATTGTCGGCATACCACCGGTTTTCAGGTTTTCCAGCCTCTTCCGACAACGCTCTCACTACGAGTGGATCTGCAGGCCAGTCAGGTTCTCCGACACCCATGTCAATAAGCTCAACGCCGGGATGTTCCTTCCTGGCAGCTGCCTTGGCACGCTTGATAAGCTCGAATTTATAAATCGCAGTTGATTTGCCGAAATTCCTGCCTCCAAGTCTGTCGGATATCCTGTCTTCAAAAAAATCACTCATTTGCCGAAGTATGTTTAAGGAAGTTAGTTTATGCGGCAAATGTAATAAAAGAAACATCTATTTTTAGTATAATTGTATGGCAACTGTATGAAGAAAAACTCTGCTCCCTTTTTAAAGTTAACATGTTATACCATAGAAATCATGAAACCCAGATTCATCTTAATTACCATTATGGCGGCCTCTGCTGCCATGCTGTTTTCACAGGGCTCTCTTAAGTATCAGCTGCCTCCGGCAGAGATTATAAAAATAGTTGATGCTCCTCCCACACCATCCATGTCGGTAAGCCCCGATCATAAGAATATTATTATCATCGACCGTCCGTCGCTGATAACCATCGGTGAACTCTCGCAGGAAGAGCTCAGGCTGGCCGGACTCAGGATCAACCCGGCACTTTTCGGTCCCAGCCGGCAGACCTGGAACAGGGAATTCAGGATAATGAATATCGACGGGACGAATATCCGTGAAATCAGCGGAATGCCTCAGAACAAGCAACTGGGGTCTCCGCGATGGGCCCCCGACGGCACTAAGTTCGCGTTTACAAATGCAACTTCTTCGGCACTCGAGTTATGGGTTTGTGATGTTGCAAGCCTTACTGCTAAAAGGGTTGCAGATAGGATCAATGCTGTGTTTGGTGCCGGTCTGACATGGCTTTCCGACAGCAAAAGCCTGGTGTTTCTTGAACCGGCAGATGACGGAAAGAAAAGACCCGTTCGTACCCAGGTTCCCGAAGGACCTGTAGTGCAGGAAAGCCTCGGTGAAAAGGGTCAGGCAGCCACCTACCAGGATCTGCTCAGGGATCCGACAGATGAAGCAATATTCGAATACTTCGCAACATCCAGGCTTATGCTGTGGGATGGCGTAACAGTCACGGAAATAGGGAGACCTGCAATTTATACTGATTATACCCCTTCTCCCGACGGGAACTACCTGATGGTGACAAAAACAGGTAAACCTTTCTCATATACCGTCCCATATTATTATTTCCCCTCTGCCACCGAGATATGGGACATGAAAGGAAAACACCTGCGCACCCTCCTTGACAAACCACTTATCGAAAACCTCCCGAGAGGCTACGATGTGGTATTACCCGGTCCACGCTCATTCAGCTGGCGTTCTGACAAGCCTGCAACAATGACATGGGTTGAGGCTCTCGATAATGGTGACTATTCGAATGAAATGACTTTTCATGACCAGGTTTATCTGCTGGAAGCCCCTTTCAGCGGAGAAGCGGTGAAATTCATTGCAACACAAATGAGATTCAGCGGGATAACCTGGGGACGTGACGATTATGCCGTAATAAACGAAGGCCTGAGCCGGACCAGAATGCGCGTGGTAAGCTCCTTCAGCCCGGCCCTGCCACAGGAGACAAAGAAGAAATTATTTGAATATAACAGTGACGACCGCTATAATAACCCTGGCTCTTTTCTTACCGCTGAAAACCAGTATGGCCGTAATCAGCTTCTGTTTACCAACAGGGGAAGGTCGCTGTTGCTCTCTGGAAGAGGTTCTTCTCCCCAGGGCGACAATCCCTTCCTCGACAGATATGACCTTTCAACAGGTAAAATCACAAGATTATGGCAGTCAAAAGCACCTTATTATGAATCCGTATCAGAAATACTCGACATCGAAAAGGGGTTAATACTTACAAACAGGCAATCGTTAACCGAAGTCCCCAATTATTTCATACGGAATATCCGGAACGGCAAAATTTCACAGGTGACAAGGTTTGAGAACCCTTATCCGCAGTTAGTCGGGATTCACAAGGAGCTTGTAAAATACAAACGAAATGACAGCCTCGACCTTTCTTTTACCCTTTACCTTCCCTCCTGCTTCGACAGGACAAGGGATAAGCCACTTCCTACTCTTCTCTGGGCATATCCCCGTGAATTCAATGATCCTTCGGCAGCAGGCCAGGTAAGCGGTTCACCATACACCTTCACAAGGATCAGCCCTGCCTCGGCACTTGTTTATGTAACTCAGGGGTATGCAGTTTTAATGGACGCTTCATTTCCGATTGTCGGTACAGGAGGTAAGGAACCCAACGATACCTTCGTGGAGCAGCTTGTTGCCAATGCTGAGGCTGCAATAAACAAGGCAGTGGAAATGGGAGTGACCGATCCAAGAAGAGTAGCGGTAAGCGGTCACTCGTACGGAGCTTTTATGACAGCGAACCTGCTTGCACATTCGCGTCTTTTTGCAGCAGGCATTGCTGAAAGCGGTGCCTATAACCGCACCCTTACACCATTCGGTTTTCAGAATGAGAGAAGAACCTACTGGGAAGCACCGCATATTTACAATACCATGTCGCCTTTCATGAATGCCGACAAGGTTAAGGATCCTATCATGCTCATTCATGGAATTGCCGATAATAACAGCGGGACTTTCCCGGTACAGAGCGAAAGGTTCTATGCCGCCCTCAAAGGACACGGTGCAGTGGTAAGACTTGTTATGTTACCAAATGAAAGTCACGGCTATGCAGCTCGTGAAACCATACTTCACAAACACTGGGAAGTGCTTAATTGGATGAACAAATATGTCAGGGACAGGAAATAACAAATAAATACGATTACCAGGCTTCTTACTATCTTGAAAAAATAGTGTAAATTTGATATAGGATATATGCGGGAACAAACATACTTATGATTGTATAGTGCTGTTTTATAATAATTTAAAATACACAAATCATGGCCAAATTTGTTTACCTGACCTGCACTCCGGAAGCATTGGTAGCTTCAATGCTTCCACCCGAAGGATTCGGGATGTATCTGTCAACAGGCACCAAAAAGCGCAATAAGGGACAGACGATCTTTTTCGAGGTTGACCTTAATGCGATTGAGGACAAAATCGACATCGACAGCATGAATTCACGATGTGTCGCCAAGGAAGATGGAAGCCCGAAGAGTTCAGTTTACCTTTCTGTTTACCGGGTTCTGGAAATGGTCCCTCTGTCGGCATTGAAAAGCCTTTATCTGACTACCGATCACGGCTGTGTCCTGGAACTGAAGAAAGCCCCTTACGATAAATCTACAGAAAACCTTCAGGAACTACATCTGTACCAGGAACTATGCCCTGTTACTCCCCTTGTTGCCAGCGGTCTTCCTCCTTCGGTATTCCTGAAAAATCTAACCGACGGATCGAGGCCGATCACACTGCCCAGGCTCCTTTTTGTTGAACTGAAACTGGGTGAACTGGCCGGTGATCCTCTCAGGGGATCGGCAGAACACCTGCCGTACAGCAATATAGGACATCTTAGAGATTGTCTTGAAATACTCCGGGGTGAATATGAAAAGCATATGAAGACGGTACAGAGAATCTTTTCGGGTACAATCCTTTACCGCACCATCGAGTCGGGATTCTATGTGGGATCGAAGGATGAAATGATATTCTATCCCTATCCTTCAATGAAAGATCTGGAAGATATCAATTACGAATTCTTCAGAGGCATTTAACTAAACTGATTTTTAAAACTCCATCAGGGATGGAATAAGTCTGAATAGGGCTGCTGTTTCTTCCCTCTGTGTTTTTCGTGGAGCTTTTGAATGTTACTGGTGGCCTAAGGAATTGTCTTAATCAGGCAGATCATCAGGGATGTAACATGCTTCCCTCTGAATTTATGAAGTTGTGCTCTGGAATCATTTATTTAATACTTGCCCGCATATTTAATAATATCAGGTTTTTCATTTGAAAAAATGAAAAACTAGTTTAGTTTTGTAGCCTCAAAATAAAATTTTCAAATTAACTAAAAAGTATATCATGATCGACGCTATTTTTTGGATTGTTCCGGTTGCGGCTCTCTTTGCATTGCTGTTTGCATGGCTCTTCTATCGCAGTATGAAACTGCAGGAAGAAGGAACAGACAGGATGAAGGAGATAGCTGATTATGTAAGGGAAGGGGCGATGGCTTACCTGAATCGTCAGTACTCTGTTGTGATAAAAGTTTTTATAATCCTTGTTATTCTTCTGACAGTACTGGCCTATTTTGGTATACAGAATCCCTTCGTCCCGGTAGCATTTCTTACCGGTGGATTTTTCTCAGGGCTCTGCGGTTACCTTGGCATGAAGACTGCCACTTTCGCATCGAACCGTACGGCATGGGCAGCATCAAAGTCGCTCAATAAAGGCCTTAAGGTCGCTCTCAGGAGTGGTGCAGTTATGGGGCTTGTGGTTGTCGGCTTCGGTCTTCTCGACATTGCCATTTGGTTCCTGATCCTTAACGGATGGGTTTTCACCCCCGAAAACATGGAAACAGGTCTGCATTTTCTCGGACTTACTTTCGTCCACCCGGGAACAACCGAACATGAAAAACTTATTGAGATCACTGCAGTGATGCTTACCTTTGGTATGGGTGCTTCAACGCAGGCACTTTTCGCCCGTGTAGGTGGAGGTATCTTTACAAAAGCTGCTGATGTGGGCGCTGACCTTGTCGGTAAAGTTGAAGCCGGGATCCCCGAGGACGATCCTCGTAACCCTGCAACTATTGCCGATAATGTTGGTGACAATGTTGGTGATGTGGCCGGAATGGGAGCCGACCTGTACGAATCCTATGCCGGATCCATACTTGCTACCGCAGCTCTCGGTGCTGCATTGCCTGTTGCTTCCGGAATGGGCCAGATGGATGCAGTGATAGCTCCGATGATTGTTTCTGCAATTGGAATATTCCTTTCAATAGCTGGAGTATATTTTGTGAGAACAAAGGAGTCAGCTACTCCCAAAGCTCTTCTTAATGCCCTTCTGCTCGGAACAGGAGGAAGCTCGGCCCTGATACTCGTTGTACTGGCAGTAATGGCTTTCGCCGGGATGATTACCTGGGGCGTTTTTGGATCTGCCGTAGCCGGACTGCTGGCTGGAGTGATTATTGGTCAGTCGACAGAATATTTTACTTCCGACGGTAACAAACCCACCCAGGGAATTGCAAAACAGGCACAGCAGGGTCCTGCAACAGTCATCATTGAAGGTATGGCTGTCGGAATGCAGTCTACCTGGATCCCCGTCCTTACCATTGTTGGAGGTATCATCGCCGCTTACGGTTTCGCAGGTGGTTTCAGCAACTTTGCCATGGGAGTATACGGAATAGGCTTTGCAGCTGTCGGTATGCTGTCTACACTCGGAATCACACTTGCAACAGATGCATTCGGCCCCATAGCCGATAACGCCGGTGGCAACGCGGAGATGTCGGAACTTCCTAAGGAAGTAAGGGAAAGAACTGATGCTCTCGACGGACTTGGAAATACAACTGCAGCTACAGGGAAAGGTTTTGCAATTGGTTCTGCAGCTCTTACTGCGATGGCCCTTATGGCTGCATACATGGAAGAGGTCAGGCTGTGGCTCGGAAGGCTGATCGACAAAGCCCCGGAACAGTTCAAACAGATAGGAGATACCCTGTTTTACAATGACGTTGTTCCCTCAGTTCAGGAAGGTCAGACAGCTATACATATTACCTCAGCAACTGTTAAGGATTTTGCAGCTGCATACGATCTGTCTCTTTTCAATCCCATACTCCTTGGCGGTGTTTTCATAGGAGCAATGATGGCATTTCTCTTTAGCTCAATGAGCATGAAAGCAGTTGGCCGTGCAGCCGGAAAAATGGTTGAGGAAGTCAGACGTCAGTTCCGTGAGATCCCCGGAATAATGGATGGCAAAGCAAAACCCGACTATGCAAGATGTGTTGAAATATCAACAAAAGGCGCACAGAGTGAAATGCTTGTACCCTCACTTATTGCTATCGTTGTGCCTCTGCTGATAGGGTTATTCTTCGGTGTGGCAGGTGTTATCGGACTTCTTGCAGGCGGACTGAGCTCAGGATTTGTTCTGGCAAGTATGCTCAATAACTCCGGAGGTGCATGGGATAACGCTAAAAAATTCATCGAGAAAGGCAACTACGGCGGGAAGAAAAGCGAGCCTCATAAAGCTTCAGTAGTAGGTGACACAGTGGGTGATCCTTTCAAGGATACCTCCGGTCCCTCACTAAATATTCTTATCAAGCTTATGTCGATGGTTTCTGTTGTAATGGCAGGACTTACAGTCACATTCAGCCTGATAGGCTAGGATCTATTTTAAGATATATTTGTAGAGACGTCCCCCGGACGTCTCTACATTATTTAAGACACCTGCTGATGACACTCCCGACACTGGCTGACATCAGATCCGCACACGAACGGATAGGTCCTTTTGTTCACCGTACACCTGTATTGCAGTCACAACAACTTAACAGGATGTTCGGATGCGAACTCTTCTTTAAATGTGAGAACTTCCAGAAGGTCGGAGCTTTCAAATTCAGGGGAGCAACAAATGCTGTTCTTTCACTTGGCAGCGACGAGAAAAAAAGAGGGGTGGTGACACATTCATCAGGGAATCATGCTGCAGCTATTGCACTGGCTGCAGGTATGAATAATGTGAAAGCATACATCGTAATGCCTGAAACAGCACCGGCAGTCAAAAAAAATGCCGTTGCGGGATACGGTGCCGACATTACTTTCTGCCAGCCCACGCTTAAGGCAAGAGAAGAAACAGCAAGCGAGATCATTAGAAAAACAGGAGCTTCACTTGTTCATCCGTATGATAATTTCAATGTGATTTGCGGACAGGGTACGGCAGCCCTGGAATTGCTTGAAGAAACAGGGAAACTGGATATTATCGTGGCTCCGGTGGGAGGAGGAGGCCTCATGAGCGGAACGTCGACAGCAGCAAGGGGGATTGATCCTTCAATAAAAGTGGTGGGTGCCGAACCTCTAAATGCCAGCGACGCATGGAAATCATTCACGACCGGCATCCTGACACCCTCTGTTAATCCTTTAACAGTGGCCGACGGGCTCCTGACATCGCTGAGTGAACTTACCTTTTCTGTTATCAGGAATAATGTCAATGAAATCTTTACTGTTACCGAAGAATCAATAATTGAAAGTATGCTTCTTGTGTGGGAGAGAATGAAGATAGTCATCGAACCATCTTCAGCGACTGTTCTGGCGGCTGTAAAGGAATATCCATCGTTTTTCAGGGGAAAGAGGACAGGCCTTGTTATTTCAGGTGGCAACGTCGATTTCAGAAAATTGCCATTTTAATTTCTTTTGCTGAACCAGCCTGAAACCGGATAATGATCCGAATATTTCACTTTAATAATCTCAAAGTTCCTGCTTTCCAATGTTTTATCATCGTAAAGGATGTAGTCAATCCTGTTGGCAGGATAATAGCCCCGGTAGGTAAAACCTGCACCATAACCTGTGCTTACAAATGCATCCATGAAATCACCCCTCATCCTTCGGTAAGTATATGATACCGGGGTATCGTTAAAATCGCCTGCTATAATTACCGGATAAGGGGACCGGTCAATCTGGCTCTTTACCACGTCTGCCTGTCCTGCCCTTCTGATAAATGCTCTTCTGAGGCTGACAGAGAGGCTTTTCATCGTTTCAAGGGCTTCATTATCCGACGATCCGGCCATCTCCTCAACAAATGATCTTTCCATGCTCCTGAGCCTGAACGACTGCAGATGGTTGTTGAAGATCCTGAAAGTGTCATTTTCAATTAACACATCTGTAAAGATCGTCAGACCCGATGAATTCGGATGTATTACCTGTCCGCGGTTCACAATCGGGAAACGGCTGTACGTTACATTCCCATAATAACTGTTCGACCGCATGGCAGTCATCTTCATGTGTGATTCAAATTCTCCTCCAAGAGCTGACCTTAGCCTTCTGTCTTTTTCTTTCGGATCCCCTTTAATATAGAACTCCTGCAGACAAATGATATCGGGTTGTGCCTCTTTCAGAAATGCAATTATCATTCTTTCAGAACCTGATGACTGACTTTCATATACATTGAAGAGTCTTACATTGTAACTCATCACTTTGAAAGCTCCTTCAGTGCTTTTGTCGTGATTATCTATCCTGATAAAGTTTGACAGATGATTTGCACCAGCAATTATCACCGCCACAGATATCAGTGCTTCCGGTCGTAAAAGCACAGCCCATGTCATGGCAAGCATTATGTTCATCAACAAAAGATAAGGATAGGCAAGGCCAAATAATGCAGGAAGTGCAAACCGCCCCGGACTTACATGAACCGCCAGATACGATAAAAGAAGCGCTGAAGCCAACAAAATATTAACTCCCAGCAGTACTTTGTATACAAGCTTTCTCACCTTTCAGCTCTTATTCTGGCTCTCCCTGAAAAGGTAGTCCTTTTCTTCCCTTGTCAGGCTGTCGTAACCACCTTTGGATATCTTCTCGAGTATTTTGTTGATCTTTGCCTGCCTCTCTGCCTTTGCCCTGTTGTAATCATAATCTGTAACCGGCTTTTTATGGGTAACCTTCATTTTTTTTGAAGGCCTGAATATCGTAGCCATCGAATCAATGATCTTGTTTATCCATTTACCGGGATCGCGACCTTTACGCATACCCACTATATAGAGATATCCGAACAGCGCTCCTCCAATGTGTGCCAGCTTTCCTCCCGAATTGACAGAAAAATCCATCACCGAAGTCAATATAAAAATTCCCAGGGCAATGTATATTATCTTTATCCTTCCCAGGAGAAAAAGTGTTATTGAATAATTCGGAACATAAACTGCAATGGCCATCACCACAGCCATCACTGAAGCAGATGCTCCGATAGCTACGGAAATGTCGAGCTGTTCTGTAAAGGCCGGAAAAATATTGAAAGAAAGAACAAAAACAATTGCACCGCAGATACCTCCAAGAAGATAGACTGCCACAAGCTTCTTCTGGTCGAGGTATTCAAGAAAGATCCTGCCGAACCAGTACAACCACAGCATATTGAAGAGGATATGCCAGATGTCTTTGTGGGTGAACATGTATGTTATTATTGTCCACGGTTTTACCAGGAACAGCTTTAGTGATGCTGGTATTGCAAGCAGATTGATGGATTTTTCCGTAAGAAGAGGATTCTTCATCAGAAAACCTATAACCGATACTATTGCTATCGCTATAAAAACAGCAACATTGATGTAAATAAGCCTGGTAAGGTAATTTCCTTTCCTGAAACTCTCTTTTATGTCATTCCAGAGCCCCATCAGTAAAGAGTTTTTTTCGTTTTATTCCAGTATTTGATCAGAAGCCACCCAAACAACATACCTCCCAGGTGGGCGAAATGCGCTATATTGCTTCCGGGTTGTGAAAATGCAAGGAAGAGTTCGAGAACACCATAGAAGATCACGAAATATTTTGCCCTGATCGGTATCGGGGGGAAGATTATCATCAGCTGAGTGTTTGGAAAGAGGATACCAAATGCAAGAAGCACCCCGAAAACTGCTCCTGAGGCTCCCACCGTTACAGTGTTAAGTAGTATCTGAAGTGATTTCATCGCTTCGTCGGTGAAGAGCTTGCTCTCCTTCCAGTATGAAGCTCCTTCGTTGATGACCATCTTAACCTGTTCCGGGGTGAGCATCCTGGCCAGCTTGTCGTATTCAAAAGCAATGACAGTTAAATGAACAAATGCTGCACCCAGACCTGTTACAAAATAATAGAGCAGAAACCGTTTCGGGCCCCATACATTTTCAAGAGCCTGTCCGAAAATATAAACAGCGTACATGTTGAAGAGGATATGCATGAAATTGGCATGCATGAACATGTGTGTGACAATCTGCAAGGGCATAAAACTGTCAGATTTTGGGAAGTAAAGACCTAGCAGTCTGTTCAGGTCAACACCAAAGGTTCTTGCCCCTATTGCCGTTGCCAGAAACATCAGTATGTTGATCATGATGATGTTTTTGACTACTGGTGTCATCGAAAAAAATCCTCTTCCGTATCCGTTCATTTTATGTTATTAATGGTTATCACTATTATATTTGCTTATCTGAATCTCCTGTCAAGTTCATCAAGTGTAAGTATGCTTATGATCGTTTTCCCTCCGGGCGAGTAATTTGGTGACGGACATGCGAAGAGACGGTCAAAAATATCTTCCATCTCAGCCTGGTCAAGATTCCTGCCGTAAGGGATTGCTGAGGCGCCGGCCATCGCAGCTGCAAGTCTTTCCTTTGTTTCCTGCAGAGGCCCTTTCTCATTCGACCGGAATTCCTCAATTATAATACTTATCATCTCTGCCGGGTCATCCATTTCCAGTTCGGAAGGTCTTCCCTTAACAGATATCTTATTACCGGCCTGAAACAGTAAAGTGAATCCTGTCTTTTCGAGTTCTACCGCTATCTCTTTCATAATCTGGTAGTCTGCCGGGTTTAAATCAAGCAGTACCGGGAACAGCTCGGTCTGGCTGTTATGGATTCGGTCTTCAGGCCGATTAATAAATTTCTCGTAAAGGATCCTTTCATGTGCTCTCTTCTGGTCAATAAGCATCAGACCTGATTTAACAGGGCATGCAATATATTTATTCCTGATCTGGAACAAACGCCTGGCTGTTTCTCCTGTTAAGGGGGGAAGCATACCTGTTTCATGACTTCCTGAAGCTCCCGGGAAAAGCTTCTCCCAGTTTGCACTTTCTTCTTTACGGAATCTTCCTGCAAGAGAAGGCCGTGATCCTGAGTCGTCGCTGTCGAATGGATTGTATGCAGGATTGATTTTTATTTCGGGTTGCCCAGGAATGGTATCTTCAGAGCCTTTTACAGGAATATCGACAAGGGCTTCTCCCCTGAAATCGATTGAAGGTACAATATTAAAACGTCCGAGAGCTTCACGGACCGAGGCCATAAGGATTTGCCATATAGCACGTTCATCCTCGAACTTGATCTCTGTTTTTGTCGGATGAATGTTCACATCAATGGCAGAAGGATCGGATTCCATAAAGATAAAATAAGCAGGTATTACATCAGGGGCAATGATGTTCTGATAAGCTTCCATAACGGCTTTGTGGAAGTATGGATGCCTCATGTAACGATTGTTGATGAAGAAAAACTGGTCTCCGGATGTCCTTCGTGCACTCTCCGGCTTTCCAACGAACCCCTTTATGGCAATCAGGCTGGTATCAGTTTCGAGATTTATTAGTTCCTGATTCATCTGTTTTCCGAAAACAGCTATTATCCGCTGTCGCCGGTTCCCCGGATGAAGATTGTACACTACCGTGTCGTTGTGATACAGGTGAAAGTGTATCTCCGTGTGAGCAAGAACGATCTTCTGGAATTCGTTGATAATGTGTCTGAATTCGGTTGTGTCCGATTTCAGGAATTTCCTTCGGGCCGGGACGTTATAAAACAGATTCCTTACAGAAAAACCTGAGCCTTTCGGATTGCTGCAGGGTTCCTGTGTTTCAACTCTCGATCCGTTGATAATCACAAGAGTTCCTGCTTCATCCTCCTCCCTTCTCGTCCTGAGTTCCACCATTGCTACCGCTGCTATCGATGCCAGAGCCTCGCCACGGAATCCTTTCGTCATTATTGATGAAAGATCATCAGCTTTGGAAATTTTCGATGTCGCATGACGTTCAAATGAAAGCCTTGCATCTGTTTCCGACATGCCAGACCCATCGTCAATGACCTGTATAAGGGTTTTGCCGGAATCCCTGATAATAACCGAGATATGCAGAGCTCCTGCATCCACGGCATTCTCCATCAGCTCCTTGACAACCGACGCAGGCCTTTGGATAACCTCTCCGGCAGCTATCTGGTTAGCTACCGAATCAGGAAGAAGTTTGATGATATCCGACATCCGGGTTATCTTTCAAAAATTGACCACAAAGATAAAAATATTTATCGGATGAGCTTCTGATGAGGGCATTCCACAATGACTACAATGTAATGCATAATCCGTATATTTGAATAAAAAAATCAAATGAAAAGATCGGTTTATTTTGCAGCTCTTCTTGTTTTTTTTATTTTCTGGGGTTGTTCATGCGATTCCGGTAAAGACTCAATAAAGGTCATTACATTCAATATCAGGTACGATAATCCCCGCGACAGTCTGAATGCATGGCCCTACAGGGCTGCAATGGTTTGTGAATTTCTGGAGGAGGAAGAACCCGATCTGATAGGTATGCAGGAAGTTCTTTTCAGACAGTATGAAGTAATTGACTCAGCCCTGCAGGATTATGGTTCGGTGGGAGTTGGCAGAAGTGACGGAGCCAAAGGCGGCGAACTGAACCCGGTGTTTTACAGGAAAGACCGTTTCGATCTTATCAGAACAAAAACTTTCTGGCTTTCTGAAACCCCCGAGGTGCCAGGCTCTCAGGCCTGGGGAGCCAACCTTCCCAGAATAGTGACATGGATGGAACTGTCGGACAGAAAAACAGGTGGCCATATCTATTTCTTTAACACCCACTTCGCACACGATTCCGATTCTGCCAGGATAATGAGCTCGGCACTTCTGCTTACAAAGATCGACAGCATAGCCTCCGGTTTTCCTTTCATAGTAACCGGCGACTTTAACCAGCTTCCAACAAGCAAAGGCTATGCAGTGCTTACAGGTCCGGCCGAAAGCATTCCGCTGCTAAAGGATGCCTGGGAGATATCGGAAGCAAACCCCGACGGTCCCGGTTATACCTTTAACGGCTTCTCCGACAGACAGGGAAGCGGACGAATAGATTATGTATTCGTAAGAAACGGGATGAAAGTACACAGTCACACCGTTACCGTCAGAAAAGAAAACAATGTATATATTTCAGACCACTGGCCGGTTACAGCAGTGGTATCAGTTGATTAAAACATCCGTCTGTCAGGCTGTTTTCCTGTATTTCCTCACTGCAAGAAGCGTGAATGCTACTGCGATGATAATCAGCGAATAAATATCTCTGCTGATATCCTGCCAGGCCGACCCTTTAAGTATAACCATCCTGTTAATTCTCATAAGGTACGCCATGGGATTCAGTATATTGAATTTCTGCGCCCACACCGGCATGCTTTCAGTGGGGGTGAATACACCGCTCATCAGTATAAAAACTATCATGAAGAAGAAAGCAACGAACATAAACTGCTGCTGTGTTGATGAAAAAGTCGAGATGAAAAGGGCCAGCCCGAGAACGGCTATCAGAAAGATGAACGACCCCAGGAAGAGTAACCATATACTACCCTCAAAGGGTATATGGAAGAAAATCTTTCCTATTACCATACCGAGAGCCAGGTCGATAAGACCAATAAGTATGAAAGGAACCATTTTGGCCGTGATGAACTGATACTTCATAACCGGTGTCACGTTCATCTGTTCAATTGTACCGATCTCCTTCTCCCTCACGAGGTTAAGGCCTGAAAGAAGAAACCCGATGGCTGTCACCAGTATTACCAGGATGCCAGGGAGCATAAAATATTTGTAATTAAGCATTTCATTATACCAGTAGCGGTTAAAGATACTTATCTGAGGCATGGATGAAAGAGCTGCACTGCCCGGACTTTTAGTGATAAGATCGATGTTGAAATCGCGTATCACACCGCTGAAATAAGCCCATGTAAGCTGTGCCCCTGATGCATTTATTGCATTTATTGCTGCCAGTGGTTTTGTTGTAGTACCAAGTCCGGCATCCTTTGCGAATCCCGCAGGAATCTTAAGTATCATGTCGCACTTGTTCGTGTGCAACAGCCTCTCCGCCTCTTCTTCAGAGAAAGTTGAGTATTTGATCTTAAAAAATGTCGATCCTTCGAGCTGGCTGATCAGCCTCCTTGAGTCGGCAGTCATATCCCTGTCGACAAGACATATACTTACATTCTTGATCTCAAAGGTGACAGCAGGCACAAGTATCAGCATCTGAACTATCGGCACGGCAAATATTGCCTTACCGATGAACTTGTTCCTGAATATCTGCAGAAACTCTTTCCTGATAAGATATAAGATTGTCCTCATTGCGTTTTTTTCATCCTTCCTGCCTTTATCATAATCAGCATCTACTGAAGTCTTAATTTGAAATTTTTGATACTCAGCCCTATGAAAATAACAGTCATTACGGTAAGAATGAGAGTTTCTTTCCAGATATAGCCAAACCCTGTACCTTTTATCATGATGCTCTTAATAATTACCACGAAATACCGGGGAGGCAGGACCGCACTTACATAATCATACACTTCAGGCATGTTCTCGATCGGGAAGATGAAGCCTGAAAGCAGTATGGTAGGCAGCATCAGTCCCAGGAAGGAGATAAAAATGGCCTGTTGCATGGTATCCGAAACTGTCGATATCAGAATTCCCAGGGAGAGGCTCATCAGTATATATAGCATACTTTCAGCCAGTAACAATAACAGGCTGCCTTTTACGGGCAGGTCAAACACAAACCATGAAAGAAGCAGTATTATTATCACATTAATGAATGAGAGCAGAAAATAGGGTGTCACTTTTCCAAGTATTATCTGAAGGGGCTTCAGAGGCGAAACAAGCAGGACCTCCATTGTCCCGAATTCCTTTTCCCGTGTAATGGTTATGGAAGTCATCAGTGCACATATAAGGATCAGAATGAGGGTTATCACTCCCGGAACGAACATAAAATGACCTTTTAATTCCGGATTATAGAACATCCTCACCTCCGGCTGAACAAGAACACCGGTATTTTCCCCGGCCATCGCCAATTCTCTGTTGAAGTCGGCTACAATGGCTGATGCATAACTGGTTATCAGTGTTGCACTGTTGGGTTCCGATCCGTCGGCGATTATGCTCATGGAAGCTTTTCCCTCGGAAATAAGGGTAAGGCCGAAATTCTCAGCAAAGATGATGACAGCCCTGGCCTTCCCGCTTTTCATAACCTTGTCGGCATCATCATAACTGAACAGTTCATCTGTCTTCGAAAAGAAACCAGAAGAACAGATTTTGTCAGTAATCTTTCTGCTAACATCATCTTTAGAAAGATCGAGGAACGCTACCCTGGCATCCTTGATATCGGTGCTTACGACAAATCCGAAGATCAGGATCTGGGCCGCCGGTATCCCGAAAAGGATTATCAGGGTCCTGAAATCTCTGAAAATGTGCAGGAACTCTTTCCATACAAATCCTGAAAATCTTTTCATGAGCGGTTAATATCCCTGTTGATCATTAGACATTATTTACTATCCCGTACCTGGCTTGCGGCCGCGCTATCTTTATGAACACTTCCTCGACCGATCCGGCTCCGTATCTTTGCTTCAGGCCGGCAGGTGAATCAAGCGCCACAAGCCTGCCTTCGTTCATTATAGATACCCTGTCGCAATATTCAGCTTCATCCATGTAATGTGTCGTTACGAAAATTGTGATGCCCTTTTCGGCAGTCTCGTATATCATTTCCCAGAACTGACGGCGTGTAAGGGGATCTACCCCGCCGGTGGGCTCGTCGAGGAACACAATCCTTGGCTCATGAAATATTGCTACTGAGAATGCCAGTTTCTGTTTCAGCCCGGCCGGAAGCCCCGAGATCATCCTGTTACCGTATTCGGTGAAGTTGAGTTTTTCAAGCAGCTCCTCTGTTTTTTTTCTTATGGCACCGGCGGGCATACCGTATATTCCACCATAGAGCATAATGTTCTCTCTGATTGTAAGGTCTTCATAAAGAGAGAATTTCTGGCACATATATCCTATGCTCTTTTTTATTTTTTCAGGTTCTTTAAGGGCATTGTATCCGGCTACGATTACCTCCCCTGATGTCGGAGAGGAAAGACCTGAAAGGATCCTAAGGGCAGTGGTCTTTCCGGCACCGTTGGCTCCGAGAAAACCAAATATCTCTCCCTCATAGACCTCAAAATTAAGGTTGTCGTTGGCTGTGAAACTGCCAAACTTCTTAACAAGGTTTTTGACTGATATTACCGGCGTTCCTGTCATCAATATTTGCTTTCATTTACCATCCTGTCAGGGATAAATTCCGATTTTACTGTATTTCAGAAGTTAATGTCCTGATATTCAGAATCTATATTCATAAGTTGCAGGAATCTGTCCTCAATACCTGCCTTTGTTTCAACTATTTCAACTGCCCCGGCACCCTTTTCCTTCAGGTATTGATAAATACAATCATCATAGCCGTTCTCCCGGAAGGTAACATGCACTGCATCACCGAAAGGATATGCTGTCGTTGTTCCGTGGTAGTCCCTTAATGCATTCAGCAGTCTGTATTTTTCCTCAGACTTTGCGCTGAAAAGCTTTCCGGTGAATCCTTCTCTTATCTTATCAGGTTTATCAGTCAGAAGGATATGTCCTTTCTGTATCAGTGCAACCCTGTCGCACCTCATGGCTTCATCCATATAAGGCGTTGATACTATGATCGATATATTATGGCTGACGAGTCTCCTGAGCATATCCCAGAATTCAGCTCTCGACACGGCATCCACACCGGTAGTTGGCTCATCAAGAACAACAATGGCGGGTTTGTGTATGAGTGCACACGATAATGCAAGTTTCTGTTTCATGCCTCCCGACAGTTTTCCTGCAAGCCGTTTCCTGAAAGGCTCAATGTGGGAATATATGTCGGCAATGAGATCGTAATTCTCCCTGACGGTGGTTCCGAAAACGGTGGCATAAAAATTAAGGTTCTCTTCAACGGTAAGATCCTGGTAGAGGCTGAACCGCCCTGGCATGTAACCTATATTTTTTCTCAGTTCCCTGAAATCACGTACAGCATCCATCCCCAGAATTGTTACAGTGCCTTCATCGGGAAGCATCAGTGTGGTAAGTATCCTGAAGAGGGTAGTCTTTCCTGCTCCGTCGGGTCCGATGAATCCGAAGATCTCGCCTTCATCCGCTTCAAATGACACATCCCTGAGTGCCTGAACCTGTCCGAAATTCTTGCTTATGCCGGTTGCTCTGATTATTTCCATACAATTAACAGACTTTTGCTGTCGGGTGAAAACCCTGAATTGTTTTTTTCTCCGGTTTTAACTCAGCTTCCATGCTCAGAATATTGCTTCCCCGGGCATCCCCGACTTCATTGAACCGTCATTTTTTACGTCTATTAGCACTGCATACACCAGTGCCACTCTTTCTTCCTTTGTCTGAATGATCTTTGGCGTGAACTCTGCCTTCCCGGAAATATAACTTATTATTCCGGGGTATGACCTATATCCTTTTTCTCCGTCATCGATCCTTACCGTACATTCCGAACCTCTTTTTATTCCTGCCAGCTGTGCTCCGCTTACATAAACCTTCAGCCTCATCACCGACAGATCGGCGATTTTCACCAGCGGCTTGCCGGCGCCGGTCATCTCACCGGCCTCGGCATATTTTTCTATTATGGTACCCCTTAAAGGACTTCTGACCGTCGACCTTAATATCTGCTCTGCAAAGATCTCCTTCTTCGACTCCAGTACAGCCAGCTCGGCTGATATTGATGATTTCTGGGTGTTGGCGGCAGCTATCTGTTTCTGAAGAACAGCCACCTGCCCTGAAAGATCATCATACTGTTTTTTCGTTGCAGCACTGTCCTTAAGCATATTGGCAATCCTGTCGATATTGATATTAATATTTTCTATCTGCTGTTTAAGGATGTCATTCTGTGCATCAATGGACAGGATCTTTGTTTTTACGCTCTTCATGCCTGCATCGATCTCGGCCTTTTGAAGATGGAGTAGAGTCGTATCGATAACAGCTATCCCGGCCTGCTCTTCTACCTCTGTTCCTTCCGAGACCATTAACTCAAGGATACGGCCGCCTGTTTCTGCCGACACTATCACTTCGGTAGCCTCAAAGTTGCCGTAAGCATCAGCTTCACCATCTCTGTTCTTACAACCTGTCAGCGCAATTGCTGCAATTAATAATAAGATTCTGGTTTTCATATTATAGTATTTATTATGTTTTATGTCATTGAGATGAACGAAGTGACAAAGCAATCTTCATCTTATTCCGCCCCTGTCACCTTCAGGTGACCTGGGAGTAAGTATCTGCGCCTATTCAATTTCCCCTCCGCTTATATTCAAATACTCTGCCTCTGCCATGGCCAGGCTGATCTTGTGTATTTCATAATTAATCATTGCCTGTTTTTCAGAGTTTAACTCATTCAGAAGCTCAGTTGCGGTTATAGTTCCGTTTTCGTACTGTGATTCTGCCGATGCTGTTATCCTTTTTCTCAGTTCAATAAGCCCGGAATCGGTCTCAAGGAGTGATCTGAGACTCAGTATCTCTGAGTTTTTTGTTTCGAGAAGCCTTATAAGATTATCATTTAGGTCTTCTTTCCTGCTGTCGAGGATATCTTTCTGAAGGGTAACTATCTGCTTTTCATTTTTTACCTTATTCCAGTCGAAGATATTCCATTTCAAAGATCCTCCGATGATATAATAAGGTGCAAATTCATCCCTGAAGAAGTTGTTTCCGGGGGGATTGCCATAACCGAGGGTTGCAAATCCGTAAGCTTTGGGCATCCTTTTGCTGCTGATCATGTTCAGGCTTGCTTCAAGCTGATCTTTTCTCAGATCGAAGAGGTCCATTTCAGGCCTGTTTATCTCAACAGAATGCTGCACTGCCAGGTCTGGGACTTCCATTTCAGTTTCAGGGCTTATTTCCGAACCTGTAAGGTCTGATAACACCTTAAACAATGATGTGTTCCTGATTTCATTTTCCCTTAACTGTTGTTCAAGCTTTATTCTCTCAGAGACCATCACGTCAATGTCCGATTTCAGGATGATCCCGTTCTGAAGGGCTGAATGCATCGATGAAATGCGCCTGTCAATCAAAACCAGATAGTTGTTGAGCAATTCCTTCTGCCTGATGAGGAGGAGTATATTGAAATAGCAGGTATTTATCTGGCTTCGGATTTTGTAGAGGTCGCTTTCATACTGCATCTCATTAATACGCAAATCAGCCTTTTCAAGCTCACGTGCCGCCCTTATTGTCCCGCCGTCATAGATCACCTGGTTAATGTCAACGGTAAGCCTGTATTGTTCATTCGGAAGAGGTTCTATGGCATCCGCTATTCCGGGAACAGGGAGAGAGCCCAGCGAATTGCTTATATCTATCACCTCTGAATTGTATACGAAACTTCCTCCTGCATCAAGAGACGGAAGCCATCCTTTCACCAGATTTTTATCCTTCAGCTGCCATATTGCCGAATATGAATCTTTTTCTCCGGCAATTGCACTTGTTGCGGCAGCCTTTTTGTAGCACTCCCCAAGTGTCAGGATCTTTGTATCCTGAGCGTGGATCAGCCAGGGACAAATTATTGCCAGGATCAATATTACCTTTCTTTTCATATTTTTGTACTTTTTTGTCTGTCAGCTTTATCTGCCAGAAATAAAGCCGTCTTATTTCTTAAGTGCCTTTATTACAAAATCAGCAGCCCACTCTTTCCTTTCTTCGAGGTATGTGTCGAAATCATATCCCATTTTTCCCATTAAGCCCGCTATCACCGGCCTGGCCGCAAAGGGAAAGACTGTCATCCCTGCTACGGTGGTCATGAACTGGGGAATATTCTCCCTGGTAATGTTATATTGATCCAGCTCATCCCTATGCTGATTCTCCAGAACCGACCAGAACTTATTAAGATCCAGATTATGAATTATTTTACTTATTTTTTCAGGATTTCTGTGAAATTCACTTAAAAGAAAGACTGGCAGCTTTGGATTCTTCTGTAAAAAGGAAATATGCTCCCTGATAAAGAACCTTATTTTCTCTTCAAATGACATTTGCTCGTCGAATACAGGTCCGAATTTCCTGAACATCTGACCTGCGATCATTTCAAACACTGCAGTAAAAAGCCGGTCTTTCGTACGGTAGTAATAATGCAGCAGCGATTTGTTAATCCCCGCCCTGTTGGCTATGTCCTGCATACGTGCTCCGTCAAGACCTTTGTCGACAAATACCTCCGTCGCTGCTTCAAAGATCCTGTCTTCTGTTTGCTTCTCCTGCTCAGTCATGATCTTTAACTTAAAAGTTTAACCATACAGACTAATTATATAGTTTAACCAAGTGGTCAAATTTATTCCGAAAAATTCATTTTTCCAAAAATTTTTCATTTTTTTTTGTTAACTTTATATTTACAGGCCTGTTAAAACTGCAATAAACTTATTCTAATCCGGAGAAACAGAAATGAACAACACACATTCAGCGAGACTTATAATTATTCTGATGAAGATTCTGTTTATGATCATCATAATCATACTGCCTTGTCATTCGTTTTCTCAGAACAGTAAGAATATCAGGCAGGCTTCCAAACCCCTTTTTCAGGATCCCGTTTATGACGGAGCTGCCGATCCGACAGTGGTCTGGAATAAAAAGGAGAAAAAGTGGTTTATGTTTTATACAAACCGCAGAGCCACTGCAACAGGTCAGACCGGAGTAACATGGGTTCACGGAACCCGGATTGGGATAGCCGTTTCGTCTGACGGCGGGGCTACCTGGAAATACCGTGATACCTGCAATATTAAGTATCGGCCCGATGCAGGATATACCCACTGGGCTCCGGAAGTAATTGAACATAAAGGAACCTATCACATGTACCTCACCTATGTTCCCGGGACCTTCACAAACTGGAACCACCCGAGATGGATAGTTCACCTTACAAGTAAAAATCTTGTTGACTGGGACTTCAGGTCAAAGCTGAATCTCTCTTCAGAGAAATGTATCGACGCCTGCGTGTTTCGTCTTCCTGACGGTACATGGCGTATGTATTATAATAATGAAGCCGACAGTAAATCTATCTACTATGCCGACAGTCCCGACCTATACAGCTGGACCGACAGTGGAAGGAAAGTTGTTGGTGACAGGGGCGGAGAGGGTCCGGATGTTTTTTTCTGGCACGATAAAGCCTGGATGATTGTCGATAACTGGGATGGGCTGGGTGTGTATTCTTCCCTCGATTTTGTCAGCTGGGAAAGACAGGAGAGCAATATTCTCAGGGAACCCGGGCAAGGTCCGGGCGATGGTGTCAAGGGACAGCATGCCTGTGTTGTGCTCAGCGGCGAACGGGCATTCATTTTCTATTTCACCCATTACGCCCAGGCAGAAGGGTATAAAGGCATCAGCGGTTTTTCGAAGTCGAGAAGAAGCCTGCTACAGGTTGCCGAACTCGAATTTAATAACGGACAGATAGTTTGTAACCGCGATAAACCTGTTTATATTAACCTCAGGTACTCACGCAGATAAATTTCATTCTTTTCGTAAATACCTCAATACTCATTATTAAATATTTAACCATGGTGAAAATAGCAATGCTCGGTGCCGGATTCATAGGAGATTTCTATACCTTCGGCATTCATGGACTGCGGAGCCGTGACAGGGTCCATGTTATATACTCACGCGACGATTCAAGAGGCAAAGCCTTTGCCAGGAAACACGGCATCCCGAAATGGACTACTTCCATGAAAGAAGCCGTCAACGATCCCGAAGTGGAGGCTGTGGTAATAGGACTTCCGAACAATCTTCACCTTGAGGCGGTGAAACTTGCCGCCTCGGCAGGCAAGGCAGTGCTCTGCACAAAGCCACTCGGACGGAATGCCGGGGAAGCTTATAAAATGCTTGAACTGGTTGAAAAGGCTGGTATTTTCCATGGTTACCTCGAAGACCTGGTCTATAGCCCCAAAACTCTCAAAGCTGTTGAATCGGTCAGAGCCGGAACACTTGGCAAGGTGACATGGGTGCGCTCACGAGAGACTCATCCCGGACCTCACAGCGACTGGTTCTGGACCAGGGAAATATCGGGAGGGGGTGTGCTGCTCGATATGGGATGCCATTGCATAGAAATAGGAAGGAATTATATAGGTAAGGATATACGTCCGGTTGAGGTGATAAGTGTTGCAGACACGCTGGTCAAACCTATTGAAGCAGAGGATAATGCACTTGGCTGGGTCAGATACGAGAACGGAGCCATAGGACAGTTTGAGGTAAGCTGGATATTCAGGGGAGGGATGGACCTCAGGGATGAAGTCATGGGAACTGAGGGAACAATATGGATCAACAATTTCCTGCGGACCGGCTTCGACATGTTTACTGCCGGAGGTAAAGGGGGTTATGTAGCAGAAAAGGCTGAGGTCGAAAAAGGATGGATCTTTCCCGTTGGTGATGAAGTTCATGAACTTGGATATTACAATATGTTTACCGACATGTTCAGATCATTTGAGAAAAAATCAAAACCTCTGGAAACTTTTTACGACGGCTATGTGGTGAACGAAATCATGGATGCATGTTACCGTTCTTCCAGGTCAAGGAAATGGGAAAACGTGAAATTGCGTGACTGGCGGGGAAAAGAAAAGGCCGAACCCATTGCGGAAGTAAGGGAATTCGATAAGGATCATCTGTTTGTAAAGGAGGAAAGAATGCCTGATAACAGCAGGAAAATAATCATCAAACACAAGAAGACGGGAAAGATTTCGCAGGTGATAAAAAAGAAATGAAACTCAGATCTTTTTCACTGCCAGTCTGAGACTGTTGCTCACCACACTTACCGAACTCAGAGCCATAGCTGCACCTGCTATCATAGGATTCAGAAGGAAGCCGGTGAAAGGGTACAGAATGCCGGCGGCAACAGGTATGGCCACAAGGTTATAGACCGATGCCCAGAAAAGATTTTGCCGGATAGTTCTTACCGTCAGCTTTGAAAGCCTTAAGGCCTGGGCAATTTTTGTAAGATCGGATGAAATGATAGTCATTTTTGCCGTATCGAGGGCGATGTCGGATCCTTTTCCCATGGCAATGCTGACATCGGCCTGTGCAAGCGCCTGTGTGTCGTTGATCCCGTCGCCTGCCATACCAACGATCTTACCCTGAAGCTGCAGTTCCCTGATGTAATCCTGTTTATCAGCGGGAAGCAGACCTGATCTGTAAATGTCAATTCCGGCCTCACGGGCTGCAACGGCTGCACTTTCTTCATTGTCACCTGTCAGCATGTGAACTTCCAGTCCCAGCTTATGCAGACTGTCAACTGCTTCTTTTGAAGATGTCTTTACCTTGTCGGAGATGGCGAAAACAGCAAGGGCTTCTTCTTTGCCAGCAAAAAATGATATGCTCATAGCCTGTTTCTTCCAGTCTGCCTCAGATCTGATAAGTTCATCGCTTATCATTATTCCGTTCTCGTCCATTAACGCCCTGTTCCCGACGTAATAGATATTCCCCTCCGTAACGGCCTTTATCCCTCTTCCTGGTAAAGTTTCTATTAAGACTTCCTGGCTAAGGCTTTCAATCCCGGAATCCTCAAGATACCTGTAAACAGGTTCTGCAAGCGGATGTGCACTGCTTTTCTCAATAGCATGGAGTATCCTTGAGAATCTCTCCCTGAAAATATTCTCCTTCCACAGAAAACCATTTACCAGTGGTTCCCCAAGAGTTATGGTACCTGTTTTATCAAGAACAATTACATTGATCCTGTATGCCGTTTCAAGGCTCACGGCATCTTTTATGAGAATTCCGTTGCCGGCTCCTTTACCTATGCCGGCCATTATTGCAGTAGGAGTGGCCAGGCCCAGAGCACAGGGGCAGGCTATTATGAGCACTGTGACGACAGCCAGGAGCGAATGTATTACGTTGTTTTCCCTGGCCAGTAAAAACCATGCGATACCGCTGAGCAAAGCTATCCCTATTACCACAGGCACAAAAACCGCAGCTATCCTGTCGACAAGATGCTGAACGGGTGCCTTGCTTCCCTGAGCTTCACGCACCATGGTGATTATTTGTCCAAGCAGAGTATCCTTTCCGGTCTTTTCAGCCCTGAAGTGAATACTGCCGTTCCTGTTTAAAGTGCCTGCAAAGACTTTCGACCCGGCCGTTTTCTCGACAGCAAGCGGCTCACCTGTAAGCATGCTTTCGTCAATGAATGTTGAACCCCGCATCACTGTTCCGTCGACTGCAATCTTCTCCCCGGGCCTTGCCAGTATTATGTCTCCCGGAACAACATGTTCTGCGGAGACCTCTTTCATCGTCCCGTCATCTGCAATAACCGTGACGGTTTTTACCTGCATCCCGATAAGTTTCCTAAGAGCTTCGGAGGTGTTCGATTTTGCCTTTTCCTCGAGAAACCTGCCAAGCAGAATGAATGTTATGATCACTGCCGAAGCTTCAAAATATACATGTGTGTCAATTCCCTTATTTTCAAAGATACCGGGAAAGAATGCAACAACAGTGCTGTATATATATGCAATGCCTGTACTCAATGCAACAAGGGTATCCATGTTTGCCGATCTGTGCTTTAGCTGTTTTATGGCACCTGAAAAAAACTGCCGGCCAAACCAGAATACCACAGGGGTGGCCAGAGCCATCATAACCAGAGATCCATGGCTGATCCCCGGGAAAAACATGGCAATGACCACCAGAGGAACACTTAATACCAATGCACCAACTGTATTAAGAAGGGTTGCTTTCAGGTGTTTATTCCGGGCAGCCTCAACAAGGGCAGAGCTGTCTGCCTCATCAATTAATACATCGTAACCTGCACGACGGACAGACTCCCGTATTTCAGAAGGTGACAGTATTTCCGGAAAGAACTCTACCTTTAGTGAAGAACCGGCAAAATTTACTGAAGCCTGTTTTATGCCATTCAGCTTTTTAACAGCAGCTTCAGTCTTCGCAGCGCAGGAAGCACACGATAAACCTGTGACAGGGTATATTTTGGATATAAGATTATTATCTTCCATTATAAAAATAAAACAGTTGAGGATTAAAATGGTTGATATTCGGATGAGAAAAATTAGTTTTGTATTACATATACTGTTAATAACCTAATTCGAACTTAGTATGAAATGGAAGGGAAGACAGGGTAGCGGCAATGTGGAAGACCGCCGGGGAATGTCGACAGGCAAAATGGCTGTCGGAGGCGGGATAGGCACTATCGTCATTGTTTTACTGGTATTGTTGCTCGGAGGTGACCCTTCATCCATAATGGATACTATGCCGGTAACGACAAACGGGACAGAAACGGCAGAATTTTCTGCTGAAGAACAGGAACTGGCGGATTTCGTTTCAGTTGTCCTCAAGGATACAGAAACGGTATGGCAGAAGTTGTTTGCACAGGCCGGTGCCACATACAGGATGCCCAAGCTGGTCCTCTTCAGCGGACAGGTTCAGTCTGCCTGTGGTTATGCTGCAGCCTCCAGCGGACCTTTCTATTGCCCGGGAGATGAAAAGGTATATATAGACCTCAGCTTCTGTAATGACCTGAAGACTAAATTCGGAGCTTACGGCGACTTCGCGATCGCCTATGTCATTGCCCATGAGATAGGGCATCATGTGCAGAATCTTCTGGGGATTCTTGAAGAAGTCAATTCACAACGTTCACGGCTTAGCGAAACAAGGGCAAATCAGCTTCTCGTGAGGCTTGAGCTGCAGGCTGATTTTCTTGCCGGTGTATGGGCACATTATGAAGAAGGAATGGGATACCTCGAAACAGGCGACATTGAAGAAGCGATGAACGCTGCAGCTTCTGTCGGTGACGATGTCCTTCAGAAAAAATACCAGGGCCGCGTTTACCCGGATTCCTTTACCCATGGCTCGGCAGCTCAGCGCAAAGCCTGGTTCACAAAAGGATACCGTACCGGCGATGTTGACCAGGGCGATACTTTTAATGCTGAGATATAATCTGTTTACCATCAGGCTGATAGTGCCGGTCCATGCTTTCAAAAAAACCGGATAATAAGCGGTTTAAATTCTTTTCTTACAAGAATCTTTAAAATTATTTGTTTTATTAAAAATTAATGTTTTATATTTGCAATATATAAGATACTTAAATATAAAAAAATGATAACATCTGATCTTATCAAAGGCTCATTAAAGACAATAGTCCTCAGGCTTCTTGAGGAGAATGGCCGGATGTATGGCTACGACATTACACGCCGTGTTGAGGAGCTGACCGGGGGAAAGATAAGGCTCACATACGGGGCTCTCTATCCCGTTCTGCACAAGCTTGAAAGTGAAGGAGTGCTGGTAACCGAGGCAGAAAATTTCAATAACCGTATCCGGATATATTACAGCCTCACAAAAAAAGGTCATCTGGTTGTAGCTGAAAAAGTAAGGGAAATGAAGGATTTCATTAAATCAATTGAGAGTATAATTAACCTTAAGCCCGGACTTGAATATGCATGAGCTTTCACTTCATAATATCGAGCAGATAAGCATGGACGTAAGAAGGGAAGAGATAACATTCTCCCATCTTCTTGATGACCTTATAGATCACATCTGCTGCGATGTTGAGGGTGAGATGAAGGAAGGATGTACTTTTTCAGAAGCATACCTGAAAGTGAAGAATAAAATGGGATCAGGCAGGCGTCTGAAGGAGATACAGGAAGAGACTTTATATGCAGTCGACTCAAAATACAGACAAATGAAAAACACGATGAAAATCTCAGGCATAGCCGGAACGGTTTTGCTTGGTTTTGCGGCACTCTTCAAGGTAATGCACTGGCCTGCCGCATCTGTCATGCTCATAACAGGAGTTGCTCTTCTGGCTCTTGTTTTCTTACCATCGGCACTTGGTGTGCTGTGGAAAGAGACACACAACCCGAAGAGATTGTTTCTCTTTATCTCGGCATTTCTTGCTTTTTTCTTTCTCTTTGCCGGGGTACTTTTCAAGGTAATGCACTGGCCCGGAGCAGCAATTGCATTAAGTATTTCAGTACTGAGTGCAGTATTATTTTTCATTCCTGCACTCACTGTTGACAGGTTCAGGGATCCTGAAGGGAAAAATAAAAGACCTGTTTATCTTGTTGGAGCATTGGGGATAATCCTTACGATTACAGGGCTATTCTTCAAGATAATGCACTGGCCGATGGCAGGTATTTTCCAGTTATCAGGTCTGTTAATACTATTTATTGTGGTTTTTCCCTGGTACACCAGGGTAACATGGAAGAATGATGCCACCGTAAGTGCGATGTTCATTTATCTGGTGATAGGATCAATCGCACTGATAGTGCCTGCAGCTCTCGTTAACCTTAGTCTTCAGAGCCGCTTCACCGAAGGTTATTATGTACACCTGGAAAAAGAACAACAGCTTCATGGCTATCTCCTTGAGAAAGCCGGTACATACCTGTTGGAAAATGACGACCCGGAATCATCGCGGGTAATGCAGGAACTTCATAAGAAAACCACAGATCTGGTTAAGACCATAAATAATGTTGAACTGAAAATGATTTCGCTGGCTGCAGGCAAAAAGGGTAAACCTGATGATGAAAATGCCCCGGTCAGCATGACAGCAGAAGGTCCGCAGGTTAACATCAACCTTATCAGAGCCCCTTTCACATGGGATCCTTTCAGAATTTATCTTGCCCCGGGCACAGAGACCCGTAACGGGATTGAAGAAGCATTGTCTGATTATCAAAACTATATCAGCGGATTTGATTCTGTGCTTTTGACTCATAACACCGGACTTGTATCAGACCTGAAAAATATTCTGTTCCCCGCAACGGAAGGAGAAGAAAGAATTACACTGATGACAAGCCTTCACATGCTGGAGTTACTGAAAAATACAGTCCTGGCTGTTGAAATAAAGGCTTTTTCCCTGATTTCAGAACATAAATAGAATAAATGACAAGATCATGAAACAGAAGATTTATATACTTGGCCTGATTGCTACAACAATTCTGCTAATCGGGGTGTTGTTCAAAATATTCCACTTTCCCGGGGCCGCCATACTTTTGATAACTGGGATGACAACACTTGTCCTTGGATTTCTCCCCGTGGCTCTTTCAAATAACTACAGGGCAGACAAAGAAAGAAGAAACAAATCCTTGTATATTGTTACCTGGATAACATGTTTTCTCATATTTACGTCGATGCTTTTTAAAATTATGCACTGGCCCGGGGCCGGCATACTTCTTACCATATCACTGCCTTTCCCGTATATTGTCTTTCTGCCTGTTTTCCTTGTAGTTACAGCAAGAGATAAAAATTTCAATATCTACAACACCGTTGCAGTGCTTTTCCTCCTGGCAGTTATGTCAGTTATATCTGCCCTTCTTGCCCTGAATGTTTCAAAAGAATTAATTGCCGACAGTATAAAGATTTCGGGTAATTACAACAGGATTGAGCAGGTACTGCATAAAGCAGATAATCAAACCGCGGAAAATTCTGTCGTAACGAAGATCGATGAGGTACTGACTCTGGTAGCCGGATATGAAGCTATTGTATTCAGCTATGAGGGTATTACAAGTGAACAGTGGACCTCAGATCCTGAAATAATAATGGACAGGAAAGACCGGAAAATAATTCAGGGAAGATGGGATGCCGGAGGAAGAGGAGAGGTTCATGCTGAGCTTCAGGAAGCGTTGTCAGATATCATTGTCATGACTGAAAAGGATCCTGCCATGGCTGCTCTGGCAAAAGCACTCCCGTCCGTTTTCCTGATGAAAGAGCAGTCTGACCACTATATCTGGGACAATACACTTTTCAAAGAAGATGCTGAACCATGGGTTCATACTTATCTCGACGGACTCAGGGTAAACCTTGAAATAATAAAGATTATAATTTAATAGTCAGTCCGATCATTCTTCCGGTGCCAGATGCATTGCTATTCCGGTGTTTGGTCCGAGTTTCGCTTCATATGAAAGACCGTTACTGACATGTATGTCATCTATATTAATCCTGGTTCGGGTTTTTAGATCAGGCATGTCGGAATATATCCTGGCAATATATTTACGGTCTTTGTCGAGGAAAGAAAAATCTATTGTATATATCCCGGGTTGATCACCGTTTATGCCTCCGATAAACCATTCTTCACCTTTGCGCCTGGCTATCACTCCATATTCTCCGATACTGGCATGAAGGACTCTTGTTTCATCCCAGACTGTCGGGACATTGTCGAAAAACTCCATTTCCGGTTCTTCACTCAGATAATTAGGTTTCCCTGCAAGTTCATTCTCCCTGCCTGCAGGCACCAGCCTGTCGTACCAGTAGAGGAACTGAAGGGGACTGAAAATACAGACTGCTTTTGCTAGCTGTGAGGCATGTGAGCCCATTTTCTCATCAACCCTTTTGTCAAAATAACAGATCGTATTGTCTCCGGCTCCGGCAAGCATCCTTGTAAACATGGTTATGAGTGTATGGCTGTTCGCAGGGCTTTCCTCATCGCCCCTGATGCCTTCCTGGGTAAGGAAATTTGGATATGTGCGGGAGTACCCGGTGGGCCTGTATTCGTCGTGTACGTCGACAACCAGCTGATGATCAGCACATTTCCTGACTGCCTCATGCATCCACGATGTTGCTTCCTGTGTGCCCGTCCGGACAAACCCGAACTTGATACCTGCGACTCCCCAGCTTCTGTAGAGGGGCAGAAGTTCGTCGAGCTGTCTTTCAAGGGCTCTCCTGTTCACATACAGAAGCACACCCACATTTTTTGAACGGGCATAAGATATTACTGCCGGAAGGTCGAGAGGTCCCTTCGAACGTTTCGGATCCACATTTACGAACCGTGCATCGGATGAATCGTCATATTCATAGCCATACCATCCTGCGTCGAATTCTATGTATTGCATCTTATGACTGTCGATGAAATCGACAAGCGCCATCGCACCCGTTGTGGTTAGTGTGACTTCACGAAGTGCCTTACCTGGTTTAATCCAGGAATTGTTCCCTGTTTTGCAGGGATCATTCAGATTCAGGAGGAGATAGTTCTTTTCAAGCAGATCGCCGGGATCCTTTCCAATCATCACCACCCTCCACGGCGACTGGAAGGGGCAGGCTTTTTTAACCGTGCTTCCCAGCCTTGTTCGGATTGATATGCCATTATCTCCGGTATCCGGTTCGAATTTCATCGTGGCAAAATCAACGACTTTTGCCTCTGCCAGAGCTATTGTGAGAGCAGAATCGATCTCAATCAACAGAGGGCGTTCAGCTCCCTTATCGATCTTTGAAAGAGGGATACGCGAATATTGTGCCTGGGCTCGCGGGGCACTCCATGCATAATGATCGGCAGGGAAACGGAATACCAGCTTTTCATCATAGATGACAAGCGAATCGATATCCGTCTGATCAGGCACTTCCCAGGAAAAGGCAATACCTTCGTTATAAGCCCTTATTATGATATTCAGACTGGTCGTTCCCGTCAGCATCTTTATGATCATCTGCTTATAGTTGTCAGGGATTTCGCGTTTTTCGCCAAAATCATTTATCCAGGAGCCGTTAACACTTTCTTTTTCCGATCCGGTTATTTTAACTTTCCCGTTTGCAAAACCGGGGAGGGAGCTTAGTGACAACTCAGCCCGGAGTATCTCCTGCTTTTTGCCTTTGTGAAGTATGAATGAAAGTAAACCTGATTCCGGGTTATTATTTAATGTTACCCGTATCTGGCCGTCAGGGGAATAAAGGCTTGTTTTATTACTGATAGTTGAACATGAGGTGTCTGCCAGTACGGTAAAAAAAAATAAGATAAGGATCCTGGTTGTCATTTTATGAGAATATCGGATATCTGTTAATGGCGATGGCAGGACGATATTCTCAGTTGTAACTCAGTCCTTCGTCATATCTGAAAAGCGCATAGCCATCAGGTTCGAGGTAGCCCGGGACATCCTCCCTGTTGTTTTCGACTGCTGCCTGCGATACGGGGGTGGAGAACGGCATTTTCCCGGTCGGATTAAATTTTCCGGTCAGAACATCAAGGAGAGCGTCGGGAGAAGTTCCGAAGGTTGCCAGCACAGCTCCTATATTGCGTTTTGCATTTTCACTGTAGATCTCATCAATAACCCATGGACTGGTATAATTAATTACAAGTACCGTAGGTTTCGATGCGCTTATCCTGTTTACATAGTCAATATCTACATTATTCTGGGAAAGTATCATTGATATTGGAGTTCCTGTAGAGCCGAACAGAGCATTACCTGTAGGCGTGATCCACAGGATTACCACATCGGCCTTAGCCGGGGTGTCAACAAATTCTGTCTGATATTTTCCATCGTTTGTCATGTAGATATTGGCTCCGTCAGCCTGCCTGCCCCGTCCTCCTCTCTGAAGTGCTTCGAAATAAACTTTTGTCCCTGATTTAAGCGGCAGGGCTTCTTTTTCATTGCGAAGCAGAACAATTGACTTTCTTAGAGCAAGGTCAGCTTTCTCCCTGAATTTATCATTATTGACAATGGTTTCTGCAGCGTCAACGTCGACATATGGGTTTTCAAAAAGTCCCAGATCGAATTTCTCCTTAAGCAGGAGAAGTACAGAGTTGTCAATGAGGCTTATGTCAACCATGTTCTTGTTTACAACATCGATGATACCTGCAGGATCGGATATTCCGGAGAAGATATTTACTCCTGCTTCAATTGCTTTTTTATATCTCTCGGGAACTGTCAGATCTTCAACGCCCCACGGCATCCTGTCGATGGGACCTGTGTCGGAATTTATTATTCCCCTGAATCCCATCTGTGTTCTGAGGAGGTCATTAATAACGCCTTTGTTGAAAGCATACCCGACCTCTTCGTATTCGGTGCCGGCAGGGAGGGAATAGTAAGGCATTATGGCCGATGTACCTGCATCAATAGCTGCCTGGAAGGGTATAAGGTTATTTTTGAACATCCCTCCGGGAAATATCTCTTTCTTACCCCAGTCGAAATGTGAGTCCTGTCCTTTTTCACCTGCTCCTCCTCCGGGGAAGTGTTTTGTTGTGAGGGCAACGGAGCCGGGTCCCAGTTTCTCTCCCTGGAATCCGATTACGATTTCGTGTATCATTTTAGCCACCCATTCGGCATTTTCACCGAAGGTGCCGTTTATCCTCGACCATCTGGGCTCGGTAGAAAGGTCGGCCATATACATATAACCTTTTCTGAGGCCGACAGAAGCCCATTCCTGACGGGCTATATCGGCAAATTCCCTGGTCAGCTCAAGGTCGCGCATAGCTGAGAGACCGAGTTCTCCGGGCCATACCGAGAATACCGTTGTGCCGACGCTGGAACCCAGTGCTGCATTTGTTGTGATATGGTTGCGGGGATTGGAGGTAATTATGCATGGAATTCCAAGAGGCTCACTTTCACACAGTTCCTGGAGCTTGTTTGCCCATTCGGCTGTGACCCTGGTACTTTCGTTAGATCTCAGAATAAAGTGCCGCATGTTGAATTCTTTTACCATACGTGAAGTGCCGGAACTCCTGGAAAGAGATGCAAGATAATCTCCTCCGGCCCTTCCCTGACGCTCTCCTGCTCCTGTCTGAGGCCTTTCTGCGGCGGGTCGCTGTTGCCGGGACCCTGCTCCGCCCTGCCTCATTCCCTGACCTCCGCCTCCCTCATCGAGGTCACTTGCAACAAGACTGCCTTCTGATGCTTCTGCCCTGCTGCTTCCAACCATATTCAGGGAGTTGATAACCATGAATCCTGCTTTTTGTTCCAGCGACATTTGTGAAAGCAGGTCCCTGCTCCTCTCTTCGGAAGAGAGACGCCAGTCTTCATAATTGTCGAGCTTTACATTCCTGTTGAGGTCCTTGAATTTAAGCCCTCTTTTTTCAATTACCGGTACAGAGCGGTATCCAAGATCGGGCTGAACAGTTTGTTTCCGGCCCTGACCGCATGATACTGTCAATATTGCTGCTGACACCAGCAGAATAAGCCTTGAAAGGATATTTTTCATAGTGAGGAGGTTTGAGAGATTTACTTATGTGCTTAAAGATTCATAATTAATGACACTAAATATAGGTGTTTTATTCCCGGAAATCTTAAAACAGCTATAAAGTGAATTATGAATCAAATGACTTTAACATGATGGAAGGGGGGGGGGTGCATAAAAAAAATATACAAAAAATGAAATACACCCCCTCTGGAAGTGGGGTATAAACAAGAAAAAAGATAAAAAATAATGAAAGACATATAAAAAATAGGGGGGAGATGGTAAAAAAATAAAATATTACATTAAGTTTGCCGCAGAGTTTGCTTATAAATTATTACCAAAGCGATGAAAAAGATAAAAGTTTTAAGCCGTAATGTATTGCTTATAATGATTTTATTGATTCCCGGTCTTGTTAAAGCCCAGGAAGAGAAAAAAATACAAGTCTCGGCAGGTGCTGACCTTTACAGCAGTTATTTATGGCGTGGGACAAGATATGGTACCGGACCGGCAATACAGCCTTTTGTTAGTTTGTCAGCGGGTTTTTTCAGTGCCGGAGCATGGGGATCTTTCGATTTCAGTGGTTACCGCGAATCGGACCTGTGGTTCTCCTTCGACCTGCCTGCCGGATTTTCGATCGGGATGACTGACTATTATTTTCCTGACCTCGATTATTTGGATTACTCAGAAGATACGGGCAGCCATGCTTTCGAGATAAATGCCGGGTATTCCAAAGGAGGTCTGGCTCTGAGCGCAGGTTATATAATCAATAAAGCAGGCAGCGCAGGAGCAGCAGGAGGCGACAAATACATTGAAGCAAAGTATTCTTTCAGCTCCTTATATATTCTGACCGGAGCCGGTGACGGCTGGCATGTTCAGTCTGCTGAAACCGGCTTCAGACACTTCACTATATGCAATATTGGCATTGGACTGGTAAAGGAGCTTACGGTTACCGAAAGCTTCAGCGTACCGGTAAACGGTCAGATAGTATTTAATCCTGACAGAAATACAATGTATGCAGTAGTTGGATTCACATTCTGAAAATGATCGTCAATTAATTATAAAACCAAGTTATGAAATCAAACCGCAAAAGAATTCTGTTGTTTTTGTTTATGCTGCTGGCAGGGAATGCAGGACTGATAGCCTCTGACGGAGGTGAAATAGATACGGGAGCCACTGCCTGGATGCTTACTTCAACGGCACTGGTATTGCTTATGATACCGGGTCTGGCTATGTTCTACGGAGGGCTTGTCCGCTCAAAGAATGTCCTTGGCACCATCATGCACAGTTTTGTGGCCATGGGAATAATAAGTGTTCTTTGGGTAGTCGTTGGTTACTCGATGAGTTTCGGAAGCAACATCCTAGGAGGCCTGGTTGGATGGAATGCCGATTACTTTTTTCTCAAAGGGATTGACTCAAATATCCTCGAAGCCGGTGTACCTGAATATGTGTTCACCATGTTCCAGGGGAAGTTTGCAATAATAACACCCGCTCTCATTGCCGGTGCCTTTGCTGAACGGGTCTCTTTTAAGGCTTATTGCCTTTTCATTGCCCTTTGGAGTCTTCTTGTTTATAATCCTTTATGTCACTGGGTATGGGCATCTGACGGATTTCTTTTTAACCTCGGAGCTAACGGCGCAATAGATTTTGCAGGAGGTACTGTCGTCCATATCTCGGCAGGCGTAAGCGGTCTTGTTGCAGCTTTGTTTACAGGCTCCCGGCGCGGATATCCTTACCGGGTAATCCGTCCGAATAACCTCGTCATAACTATGCTGGGTGCCGGGCTCCTCTGGGTCGGCTGGTTTGGTTTCAACGCCGGAAGCAGCATCTCAAGCGGACTTATCACCGCACAGGCATTAACGGCAACACAGGTAGCTGCTGCCGCCGGAGCCCTCACATGGATCATTATAGAAGGATCACATCAGGGTAAGGCAACAGCCCTCGGATTTGCCTCCGGAATTCTTGCCGGGCTTGTTGCTGTAACACCTGCTGCAGGCGTCGTTCAGCCTTATGGAGCATTAATCCTTGGCGCAATGGCATCCGGGATCTGCTATATGGCTATTCAGATCAAGAACAGGCTGGGTTATGACGACAGTCTTGACGCTTTTGGCATTCATGGTGTAGGAGGAATAGTGGGTGCAGTTCTGCTTACATTTTTTATCAGGAAATCGTGGATGGCAGAAGCTTCAGAAGCTATTGGGGCGACATGGACAATCTGGAACCAGCTTGGCGTCCAGGTTCTGGCAGTTGCTATCGCAATAGCGTTTTCCGGTATTATGACTTTCCTGATATTGTGGATCATGAACAGGTTTGTTAAATTCAAATCGACCGAAGGAGAAGAAATGGCAGGCCTCGACCGCTCCTATCATGGTGAAAGAGGATACGGAATGCTGAATCCAAGTTAACATTTTAATATTGTAAAACATGAAACTGATAACAGCAATAATAAGGGAAGTTCAGCTCGAGAAAGTAAGGGAAGCTCTTATTGCTTCTGAAATAACTAGGATAACTGTCAGCCGTGTCTCCGGACATGGCCGGCAGAGGATCGAAGAAATGTACCGGGGTCAGAAAATAGTACCCGACCTGATCCCGAAAATAAAGATAGACATCGCCGTCAACGACGACTTCGTGGATATAACTGTCGACACAATACTCAGATCGGCTAAAACGAACGGCGCAGAAGGTACTGTGGGCGACGGCAAAATCTTTATCACTCCTCTGGAGGAATGTATCAGGATCAGGACAGGAGAGCGAGGCAGGAGCGCTATTTGAAGAGATCGGCGGATCTATCCGAGGAAGATTTTCATATCCTCTTCTACAGTTCCTATTCCTGATATTCCGAACTTCTCGACTACCACCTTTGCCACATTTGGTGAAAGGAAGCCCGGCAGCGTGGGACCAAGATGAATGTTTTTCACTCCCAGGTAAAGCAGTGCCAGCAGCACTATCACAGCCTTCTGCTCATACCATGCAATATTGTAGGCTATCGGGAGTTCGTTAATGTCGTTCAGGTTAAAGACCTCCTTGAGCTTTAAGGCAATAACTGCAAGTGAGTATGAATCATTGCATTGTCCTGCATCAAGGACCCTCGGTATTCCGTTAATGTCGCCGAGTGGCAGTTTGTTGTACCTGTATTTTGCACAGCCTGCCGTAAGTATTACGGTATCTTCCGGAAGAGCTTCAGCAAACTCCGTATAGTAATTCCGGTCTTTGAACCTTCCGTCGCAACCTGCCATCACGAAAAACTTCCTGATAGCGCCCGATTTAACGGCATCAACCACCTTGTCGGCAAGAGCCATCACCTGGTTATGTGCAAATCCTCCAATTATCTCTCCTTTTTCAATTTCTACCGGAGGCTTGCATTTCCTGGCATGTTCAATGATCTCAGAAAAATCTTTCTGTCCGCCTTCAGCTCTGTCGGGTATATGTCTGAACCCTGTGAATCCTGAAGCTCCTGTTGTGTACACCCTTTCAGCATAAGTGGCATCTTTTTTCGGAGGTACAATGCAGTTTGTGGTAAAGAGAACCGGTCCGTTAAAAGTTTCAAATTCCTCTTTCTGACGCCACCATGAGCTTCCGTAATTTCCGACGAAGTGACTGTATTTTTTAAACTCAGGATAATAATTGGCCGGAAGCATCTCACTGTGTGTGTAAACATCAACACCTGTTCCTTCAGTCTGCTTCAGGAGGTCTTCCATATCCCTCAGATCGTGTCCGCTGATAAGTATTCCTGGATTATTCCTGACTCCGATATTGACTTTTGTGATCTCGGGATTGCCATAGGTTGTCGTATTTGCCTTGTCGAGGAGTGCCATGGCGGTTACACCATATTTACCTGTTTCAAGTACCAGATTAACAAGCTGGTCGGCATTTAGAGAATTATCTGTTGTGGCTGCAAGAGCTTCCTGCATGAACCTGTAGAGATCCTTATCTTCAAAGCCCAGATTGTACGCATGTTCTGTATAGGCTGCCATTCCCTTCAGACCATAGGTTACCAGTTCGCGCAGCGATCTGATGTCTTCATTTTCTGTAACCAGAACTCCGACCGATTTGTTCTTCGCTTCAAACTCCTCCACCGTGTCAGCATTCCAGGTAACCGACTCATGAGGTTGAGCGGGAAGTTTACCACCTGCCTCGAGTAGTTTTTCCTTCAGTGATTCACGTAACTTAAGCCCTTCTCTTATCTTGTCAACAAAGCGGCCATAGTCGAAGTTGGCATTGGTGATTGTCATGAACAATCCGTCGAAAACAAATTTGTTCACGGTATTATCTTCAATCCCGGATTTCCTGGCTTCGGTGCTTAAGATCGAGATGCCCTTTATTACGAACATAAGAAGGTCCTGCATGTTGGCTACAGATTCATTCTTGCCGCAAACGCCTGTGAGCGTGCAGCCTGTTCCCCTGGCGGTTTCCTGACACTGATAACAAAACATACTCATAATGATATGGTTTTATGGTTCATTTAAATTTATTGCTTCATTCACTTTTAATACTGATACCCTGTAAAATGAATGCAAATCTAAGAAGACCGGATCAGATAAAATGTAACATATGTTACAAAATTACCTTTTAATTCTGTTTGATACAAATTAGGTTTTCCGGCATGATGAAAACAAAACCGCAAAGTACTCACAGTATTTTCGCCAGGGCTGCATAGTGTTGAATTTCATTCTTGCACACTCTGCAGACTTTGTGCTTTACGGGCGTACTTTGCAGTTTCCGGAAGCTCAGGTAACGGCCCCCGGTGTGTTCAGCTTCCGTTTCAGAAGCGGTAACCCACCGATAGACCGAAGCCTGTGTTCTTCCAGGTTAAATTATCGTCAGAGACAACTGCATAATCAGGATTTATTTTTATCAGACCAAGTTGTGCATTCAACTGGAAAAACAAACCTGCCTGAAGTTCATACCCGAAGAAGATATTGCCTCCGGCATCGAAATGCTTGTAGTATACTGTCGTCACTCCGTTTGGAGTGACCTCGTTCTTAAATTCAATTTTTGTTTTGTCGCCATCGGCATCCACAACATTTCCTGCTGCTGCGTATCCCACATAAGGTCCGAATCCCAGCAGTATGAAACCGGATCCGAGCTGACCTTTGTACAGAAAGTTGATCGGAAGTTCAAGATAGGAGAGTTTGTGTTTGACAGCATCTCCGTCGGGATTGACATCTGCACCCTTTAGTGAGTAAAGAAGTCCGGGCTGCAGATAAAAATCGGGGGCTATCGGGATTTGAACATTCAGTCCTCCATGATATCCGAACAGAAGGCCGTTCTCAAGTTTATTGTCAAGGATGTCTTTACCGTTGATGTTCTGGAAATTTACTCCTGCAAGTATTCCAAATGATGTTCTGCCTTTTTCCTGGCTTTGGATTGTGGAAAAAGGAGCCAGTATCAGCAGAACCAGAATGGATGATAAAAGTTTTGTTTTCATTTCGTAATTTTTTATTATTAATTCTTTATTACTGATTTGAACCGGCAGCTTCCTTTTCGGCTTCTGCTTTCATTTTTTCATTTGCCGTGATCAGGAATTCAACCCTGCGGTTTTGAGCCCTGCCCTCGTCGGTCTCGTTATCGTATTTTGGTGTGAGTTCACCGAAACCTTTTGTAGTGAGCCTTGCTTCTGCAATATTATTGGTAAGAAGATAAGCTGAAACTGCCTGTGCCCGTCTTTCCGATAGAGCCTGGTTGTATGTTTCCGTTCCCCGGCTGTCGGTATGTCCCTGTATCTCAAGATCGGTGTCGGGATATTGATTAAGGATGACCGCCAGCTTGTCGATGTTTTGTTTTGCTTCGTCTGACAGGTCAGACCTGTCGAATCCGAAAAGGACATTGCTGCTGAATTCTACCACGATGCCTTCACCGACTCTTTCGACTTTAGCGTCGGGTACCGAGTTTTCAATTTCTTCAGCCTGCTTGTCCATCTGACGTCCTATTACGGCTCCGGCAGTTCCTCCCACGGCAGCTCCGATTATCGCTCCGAGTGCAGTGTTGCCCGAGGCCCTTCCGATCACTGCGCCCACCGCTCCTCCGGCTGCAGTGCCCACTGCTGCACCTTTTGTTGTCCGGTTCAGTGAAGCACATCCCGTCAATACCAGAGATGCGCTTAATAATAAGATCAAAGGTGTTTTTAATTTTTTCATGATGCTAAGATTTTAATTGAAATGTATGTTGAACAAATCGAATGCTGATCTGATTTTATTAATCCTTATCTCTGGGTAATCAAGTCTGTCTATCTGCTAAAAAGTTAACTTCTCAGCCGGTTGGTTCAGTAAATTCATGGGAAGAACAAATGTATAAAATATTACTTAATTAAAAAAGCCATATTGTTTTCAAATGACGATGGATTTTTGTAACTTATGCAGAAATTCGGGGAAATAACACGACAGGACTGAATACCGATTTGTCATTCCCATTTCTAACCAAAAAATATTCATTATGGCAGTACTTAAAGTTATCGAGATCATGGCATCGTCGCCCAAAAGCTGGGAAGATGCTACCAATACCGCGGTTAAAACTGCAGGTAAGACCGTTAAGGGAATCCGCTCAGTTTATATCCAGGATATGAGTGCAGTGGTTAAAAGCAACAAGATCACCGAATTCAGGGTGAATGCAAAGATCACCTTCGAAGTGCTGGACTAACAGGACTCAGGGGAAAAAGGAGCTGTCTCATAAGCCCCGCTTCTTTTAATTTACCCCTAAATCCCCTAAAGGGGACTTGATGATTATCTAATTTTTAATAATCCTCTATTAGTGTACCGGGCTAAATATAAGTGGATTATGAGACAGTTCCGCCTGTTATGGTAAATGCTTATCTCAGGCTTTGTTCACATCTTCTTCGTCAGCGCCTTTTTTACCGGTCTTCTCCCTGATATTGTCAGCAAGATCATCCAGCTTGTCGGCTGCTTTTTCTGCAATATTCTTGCCCAGATCCTTTACCTGTGAAAGTTTTTCCTTTGCTTCCTCACCGGTTTTGCCTGTAAAAGCCTTCAGTTTCTCTTTTGCCTCACCCGAACGGATCTCATCAACTTTATCTTCCACAAAATCACCTGCTTTTTCAACAGTGTCAGAAATTTCCCTGAAAGCCTTGCTCTGTTTTACCTTTTCGGTAGTGTCGTCAATAAAATCATCGGCCTTGTCGATCAGTTTTTTTGCCTTCTCTGCCCAACCTTTTTCACGGTTCTCCTCATCCTCTTTGTTCAGTTCTTCTTCCATTGTAGTTAAGTTTATGATTAATAGTTGATAAAATATGGATTGTATGGATTATGTATATCTTATAAAGATAAATGACTATCGGGAATCAATAATAAAAAGTTAATATTAAAATGTTTCTATTATTATAATACTAATAATCAATTACTTCCATTTTGCTCTAAATGACCCCCTTTCCCGTTTCCCCCTGCGCCTTCGCGTAGCCGCTACGGCGGAGCAAGGCAGGGGGGAAATGCTTTACTCTCAGCTCCTTCCC
>Ga0116163_1000130_pt1 | contig 53909 bp, 51 predicted proteins | sample AD_UKC107_MetaG_FD_89889 | JGI IMG/M metagenome (GOLD analysis project Ga0116163, IMG submission 89889) | Active sludge microbial communities of municipal wastewater-treating anaerobic digesters from Hong Kong - AD_UKC107_MetaG | ecosystem: Engineered > Bioreactor > Anaerobic > Digestate...
ATAAAATAACTATCAATGACCAAAGGCTTGAAGCATCAAAAGCACAATACAGGAAATATGCTGAAGGCAGTGCACAAATAGAAAAACTAAACAAGGTCAAAAAGCTATGCCAGGCACTTAATGATATATGCAAAGATCCTGACATCACACCGGACCAGGGCATTTTTAGCCTCGTATTCTTTGACAAACAGGCTGCCAGGTGGATGCCTTCCGGCAGCTGGATCACAATGAATGAAAAGATACCACGAATTTAATACTCACTAACAATAACAACAATGAAAAAAGGGAAATCACACGTCTGGCCAAAAATGAAAAGCCACGACGAGCAGCACAAGAACAAAAAAGGAAAGCCACGAATTTTATCCTGCTTGTCTCCGGTCCCGGATCGGCCGGCTGCAATAAAAATGCAGCAAGATCTTATGAGCAACAAAATTGATGCAGCGCATTGTTTTTTTGTGCCGCCAACAGGAATGTAAACAATTAAAAATAAATATATTATGGAAGACATTAATTTATCAAAAGATTACGTAAAAATATTCACCGAAGCAGAAAAAAAAGGCCAGGTTGAGGAAATGTCACGCGCATTTCGGGAATTATGCGCCGAAATGAATATACAGGATCCACAAAGCGACGAAAGCCAGCGAGCAGTCGCAAAACTGGCAGCAGAACTAAGGAACAGACGCTCCCAGGGAGTCGGAGGCAAAAAGCTATAAAGCAATGAAACTATCAAAGGACTATATTTCTCTTTTCAGGGAAGCAGTGAAACTAAACGCAACCGAAAGCATGATCCTGGTATTTGAGGATTTATGTAAGGAGATTAAACTGGAAGCGGAATCCGGTGATATATCACCCGACGAAGCGCGGGCGGTTGCAATAGCAATGTTATTCAATGAAAAAAATAAAGGTCAGAACGGGAAACCGATATAAGCCTGCATTTTAGTAAACAACAAATCTTTGCAAAAATGGGACTACCAAAAGGCAGAACGAACAATCCGAACGGAAGGCCGAAGGGAAAGAAAAATAAGGTCACGACAGAAGTAAGAACCTGGCTAAAGAACCTTATTGATAATAACAGGGCGCAACTTGAAAAGGATCTTCAGGACCTTGAACCGCGGGACCGCTGGAATATTATTGAACGCCTTTTGGCTTATACTGTCCCTAAAATGCAGTCAGTTGATGCAAATATTGAATTTAGCAAGCTGACAGATGACCATATTAACATGATTGTAAACGACTTACTAAAAAGTATTGAGAATGATACAATTAAGTAAAGAAACGAAAGTCAAATTATTGAAAGCCGTTCAGTCAGGCGTTTTTGACGGGGCAGATTTCCCGGAACTGGTAACAGAACTGAAGCGGATCGAAATAGAACTTATTGACCACCCATCACAAGTAAGAGACTATGAAAATAAAATTGACGAAGTCGCAGAAGGTTGAACTTTTAAAGTGCATTCAGTCAGGCTTCCTTGATACTGAAATTATACCTGAATTACGGAAGTACGAACCAGCCAGGATCTTGACGACAGCGGAAGCAAAAGCATTATGGAATGACCTGGAAAATGGCGAATTTGAGAAAGTATAAAGATTTGGTCCGGAGTATGGTAAGCCGGACCAAAAGGTTGCGATAATCCGGCAACCATACCGGCGCAACAACCAAGTAATGTTCACCTCGAAAACGGCAACTGACGAAGGGATCAGGGGCCGTTTTTTATTTTTGCGTCTGAAGATTCATCAAATGTTATCCCGTAATTTTGTAAACTCGTAGATTTCGAGTTTACAATTTCTCTATTTAACAATCATCTTTAATTTACTTGTATAAAAGCTATTTAACATTGAACCAATCAAAATTAACAATGTTTTAATATACAGAATGCAATATTTATTGCACATTTGCAGTCCCTAATTTGATTATTAGTCAAAAAAGAGGGTAAATATTTGATTTTGTAATAAATATTGTAGTAACTTTATAGTATTAAATTAATAAAATGAGAAAATGGCACTTGATGTTATTGTAATAAAAGACAAGAAAGATGATAAATACGTCGCTTTCTTAAAGCAATTTCCCGGTATCATCATCCAAGCAGATAATAGAGATGATATTAATGGCAAATTGAGAACTGCCATGAATAATTTTATTTCTATGCTTCAAAAGCAACAGAGTTTTCGATATAGCGACACTGAATTGACCTGATATTATGATATACAGGGAGTTAATTGATTTTCTTGAATCCAATGGTTGTTATCCTATTGAAGAAGGACAATATGATGAAGGTACTTATTACCGAAATTGTGTTAATAGTGAAATGTGTTATGTCGAAAAAGTAAAAAGTTTTTCTTCTTTAGCGATCGTACACATTGTATTTGAATTAAAGATTGCTCCTCCTTTTGAGCTTGAAGATGATTATGAAGTTTATAAAAACAATAGAACTAAGATTTACAAAGGACTAATCGTTAAAAGTAAACAATAATAATCCTTTATCTAGCCAGACTTAGCCACCAATATTACAGCAAAGCACCCCAATTATTGATAGGGTCCCTTATGCACGTCATTCCAAAGTTTTCAATTAAGCAAGAGCAAGAGTTTTTAATTGTTCAATAGCATCAACAAATTCATTGCGCTGGTCCTGGCTCATGCTGACATACTCTTCAGAGCGTACATACACGATAAAAAGCTCATCAATTACCTCATTTAGTGTTTTCATATCACAGTTTTTTAATTAATACTGATACGAAAATATACTATATTAAACTGATATACAAATATTTAACACTGCTATAAAGCAGTAAAATACTGCTATTTGACAGTAAATTCAGATATGAAGGTTTTTTATTAACAGATCCTGCCAATATAATTTCAGGGAATGATATATATAAATAATGTTTGCAAATTCTTTGAAAATAGCATAAAAAAAGAGAGCCGCAAAACCTTGTAACTCCCTTATTTTCAGTTGTCGGGGTGGCAGGATTCGAACCTGCGACCCTCTGGTCCCAAACCAGATGCGCTAACCGGGCTGCGCTACACCCCGTATACTCCGTAATGAATTGCCGGCAGATTATTTCCTGTCAACTGTATTTATCATACGGCAGTGTTTTATTGAGCCGCAAAAATATAACGAGTTTTTCACAATTCATAGCTCCGGTTGAAATTAATCCTGAATGAGATGATTATAATAATAAATATATCCTGATTATCAGACAATAATGATTTTTGATAAGTGTAATAATTTATGATCAGGAAAATGAACCAGTATAGATCTTATTTGTTTATACATTATTTAAAACTACTAAAGATGAAAACAAAAAAACTGGTATTCATAGTGAGTATGCTGATAGTTTCCTTTACAGTATTTTCACAGACGAAAAATTTTTATGATTTCAAGATAAAATCACTTGAGGGTGAAGATTTTGATCTTTCCTCACTTAAAGGGAAAAAGGTAATGGTGGTTAATACTGCATCAAAGTGTGGCTATACACCCCAGTATAAAGATCTTGAAGAATTATATCAAAAATATAAGAATGAATTGGTCATAATAGGATTTCCGGCAAATAATTTCCTGAATCAGGAACCCGGATCCGCTTTTGAAATAAGACAATTCTGTACCGAAAACTACAATATTACTTTTCCTCTCATGGAAAAAATATCCGTTAGGGGAAAAGATATTCATCCTCTTTACCAATGGCTTACCTCGAAGGAAATGAATGGAGTAATGGATTCTGATGTCAAATGGAATTTCCAGAAATATCTCATTGATGAGAATGGAAATCTTGTTGATGTTCTCTATTCAAAAGAAAAGCCAGGCTCTGAGAAAGTTATTACCTGGCTTTCTGAATAGGAGTATTATAATAAACCTGCTGTTTTGTGACCACTGATTCGTTTAATTAGTCAGTGGAGCATGAAGAATGTCACCGATAATGCATTGTCTGCCAGTCTTCTGATGCTTCCAGTTCAGTCAGGTTCCCTTTTTTACTGGCTATAAGAAAAGATTCCTGGTATAGCTCATTTAAGTCGCCAAGTTTAAGAGACGACCCCTTTCTTGAAAAGAGGTATCTGATAAGGTTTAATTTTTACTGTCACATAGCTTCCTCCCGGATATTCATTATCAGTATTCCATGCATCTATCCAGGTCTCACCTTCAGGGAGGTATACCTCTTTTTCAAATAGTCCTTCTTCCCAGATCACTGAAACAAGGATATCTTTTCCAAGAAGATATGTTTCCCAGTTTTTCCATGAATCAGCCTGTTCCGGATATTCGAGAAATAAAGGTCTGGCAACAGGTGTCCCTTCTTTATTCGCTTCAATGACCAGTTCCTTAATGTAGGGTATAAGATTCATCCGTGTTTTGGAATAGAGCCGCCATGTTGCTATCATAGCGGTGTCGTATGAAGGTGTTCCTGTAATATTCCAGAATCCTCTGTTTTCTGTTGGACCGACTTCCATTAATGGTGAGAAACACCCAAATCCAAGCCATTTCATGCAGGTTTCTCTGTTGAGTCCCCAGTAACCTCCTATATCCGAACCCCAGAGAGGGTAGCCCATAACGGCACATCTTTGCATAGCAATGACGGCAGCACGGAAAGCATGCGGCTCTCCTCTGATATCTCCGGCCCACATAGCACCATATTTTGAACTTCCTGTATACATTCCACGGGGAAACAATATGAAGTCATCCTGCAAAACTGGTTTTACTGCTTCATAAGTGGCTTTAATGAATTGACGAGGATAGTCGTTATAATTTTCACGATATGTTTTCCCAGAGGCTGTAAATAAATTCAGGGAATCAAGTTCAACCTCTCCGTCTGCACGATCGAGCTTAAACCCTTTTACTCCCATTTTTGCCAGTTTAGCCGGACCATTTTCTCCCCACCACTTGGAAGCCTCTTCGTTTGTAAAATCAATGAGTTCCATCTGTCCCTCTACATCAGGCCGGGATGATGCACCTCCGAAAATATTGACCCTCATTCTTTGAGGAGATGTACCTGTTACTCCTCCTTGTTGTGTACCGGATTGCGCGTTACCCTGCATAGCAGGAAGCTGTTGACCTGGTGTGGGCTGAAAAGGAAAAACTCCCGGAATTATCTTGTCAGGAGTAAGAGCAATCAGATCATAACCTTTTTCTTTTGCATACTTAGCCTGATCTCCGCACACAAAAGGAGCAATCCATAACATTAGTTCCATACCGTGAGAATTTACCCATTTGATCATTGACTCCGGCTTTGGGAACTTGACAGTGTCAAACTCAAAGTTTTCATAACCAAAGTATCCTTTTGCCCATGGCCTGTCTATCCAATATGCAGTAGCGGGTATATCGTAGTGCTTCATCAGCAGAATATCTTCCGTGAGATCAGAATTGTAAGGAGATTTTACTCCGGTGCCGTCATAATATGTGGTATTATTGAAATGTTCGTCTCTCCATCTCCATGGTCCGAGAGCCCAGTCAGGAGGAAGAAAGGTTGGCCCTGTCTCAAGTGAATGGGCCTGAACAAGTTCTTTGGGTGTTTCTGCAACTCTGACACTTATTTTAAGTTCCGGACCTTCAAATGCAACCATCACAGCATCATTATATTCTTTACAGAAATCAAAAACCCCGGGCCATGTCCCATGCACAAAAAAGGAATAATTCTCAGAAGAAATATAAAATGGACAATATGCTGATGTAGTAGGCATAAGCTTCATCGAAGCCCTTTCACCTCTCAGATTTAAAGCAGTAGTGATATCTTCTCTCCATGATAACCTTTGATTACCGTTTACTACTCTTTCAAAGATCCCAGTAAAATACTCATCAGGAGATGAATTTATATTCAAATGGAAAATGGCATAATCCAGATCCTCAACCCTTAGATTCAGATCATATACGCCTGTATTTTTCGTGACAGATAATATAAACTGCTGCCCCTGACTTAAGGTCCAGATATACTCTGTTGTTTGTCTGTCAACTTTTTCCTTCTCAGGACGTCCTTTTATCCATTCTGTAACCCCGTCTGTTTCAATGCCAATGCTCCCTGTGGCAGTAGACGGAGAGAAAACAGAAACAGAATTACCGAAAGGATTATTCAATTTTATTAAGGGGTTATTGTCAGTGTCGGAAGATATTTCTATTGCTCCTCCACTTGTACATGAGCTAACAATCAAAATGAGTGATAATAAAAGAAAAACACTGTTAATCAGTACCTTGATAGAGTCTTTTTTTATTTTCATACTGAAATACGGTTTTATTTTATGGATTGAATATAGTTATATACAGCTTTAAGATAGATAAAATTATCATTCATGGGCAAAAGTTCTGTTTAGGAATATTAAACAACACATATCCTTTGATTACTTTTCATGAATCTTTTTAAGGTAATTAAAGACTTCGACCTGCGACCTGTATGCTTTTTTACCCTGTTTAATGAACTTGTTGGAAAGATTTGCATCTAATTTGCGGGCCTTTACATTATCATTCCATTGTATTTGAAAGATCTCTTTTAGTTCATTTTTTATTGTCCTGTCAAAAACGGGACAGGTCACTTCTATCCTGCGGTCAACATTACGGGTCATCAGATCAGCTGATGTTATATAACACTCTTCATGTCCGCCGTTACAAAATAACATGAATCTTGTGTGTTCAAGGAACCTGTCAACAATACCAATCCCTTTTATATTGTCACTTGTATCCTTTTTCCCGGTAATAAGTGACATCATTCCTCTTATTATCAGCTTTACATTTACACCGGCCATACTGGCCTCATAAAGTTTGTCAATAATCTCGTAATCGGTAAGATTGTTCAGTTTTAAATATATATAGGCTTTACTTCCGTTTCTTGCATTTTTTATTTCATTGTCAATCAGAAGTGTAATCTTATTTCTTAATGAAAAAGGGGAGAGGATGAGATGGTAAAAATTATCCTTTTTATAATTGGCATTAAAGAAGTTAAATACTTTAAAAACTTCATTGGTAATTTTGATATTTGTAGTAAGCAGGAGGTGATCTGTATAAATTTTTGCTGTGTCTTCATTGAAATTACCTGTTCCTACGGCTGCATATCTTTGAGTAGTAATGTTGTTTACAACTCTTGTTATAAGAAGCAGTTTTGCATGCACTTTTAATCCGGGAACACCATATATCACTTTTACTCCGGCTTCCATGAGTTTATTTCCCCAAAGAATATTTGCTTCTTCATCAAATCTTGCCTGAAGTTCCACTACTGTCGTAACACTTTTCCCATTTCTTACAGCATTGAGAAGGGCATTGACAACACTGGAATTACGTGCCAGGCGATAGAGAGTTATCTGTATTGAAGTCACATAGGGATCGATAGAGGCTTCCCGAAGAAGATCAATGAAATAATCGAAGGGATGATAGGGAAAAAAGAGCATAATATCCCTTTTCTTCATTGCCGATAAAATACTCCTGCCAGGGACTATATCCTTATGAGGCAGGGAAACGAGCGGGTCGTAGTAGAATTTGCTTTTTCCGAGATAAGGTATCTTTATCAGATCTTTCAGATTGTGGTATCTGTCAGCCGGTATGATCACATCATCCGGGCCGAATTCAAATTTCCCGGTAAGAATTTTCAGCAGATCATCAGGGATATCCCTGTCGTATACAAATCTCACAGGGGAGCCCCATTTCCTTTGGTTAAGACTGCGGGATATCTTTTCAATATAGCTTTCTGAAATATCATCGGTTATTTCCAGCTCGGCATCTTTGGTTAGTTTAATGGTAAAGGCGGAAAACTCATCAAAATCAAATATGAAGAAGATATCTTTAAGTCCGAAACGGATTATATCATCCAGATAAATAATAAACCGTCCTTCCTCTGTTTCAGGCAGTACAATAAAACGTGGCAGTATATTGGCAGGTATTTCTACGAGAGCATATTTCTTTTTACCGCTTTGTTTTTTATTCAGAATAATCGCAAGATAGATTGCATCATCAGTCAGATTAGGCATCTCTGTGTCTTTTTCTATCAGATATGGCATCAGTCTGGTTCTTACTTCTGAATGAAAATACGACCTTACAAATTCAGATTGTTCCTGATTCAGCTGTTTCTCGTTTATAAAATGGATTTTCTGTTTTGCCAGTTCATGGATGAGCGTTTTATATATCTTTTCAAATTTAGTGTTCTGCAGAAGAACAATTTCCTGGATTTTTTTCAAAGTAGGTTTTGGAGGATAGCCAAGCAGATTTCTTGATTGTGAATCCAGTTTTGATAGTCTTTTTAATGTGGCTACTCTTACCCGGAAATATTCATCAAGATTATTGGAATAGATACCAAGGAATTTAAAGCGTTCAATTAGAGGAACATCCTTGTTTTCAGCTTCCTGTAAGACTCTTTCATTAAATGACAACCAACTGATTTCCTTTGGTATATATCTCTTACTCATCTTATTTTTCTGGTTTTAGGAAGTATTCCTTTTTACCTGTACCTGGTTTTATTTCCTTCCATGCAGATACTTTGAAAGAGATACATACTATACTGGTTTTGGTCATGAATTCACAACCCTCAATGCATAGTCTGTCTGCCATTTCAGTGAATGAAGGATTGTGACCGACAAGGGTTATTGATTCAGTATCTTCGGGAATAGTATAAAGCATCTCCATCAGATATTTTATTCCTGCCTGAAAGTACAGGTTACTGTCAAGCAGTATTTTTTCGGGTTTTATTCCGAACTCAACGGCAATAAGTATGGCTGTTTCAAGGGCACGGAAGGCAGGACTTGTGATCAGCAATCCGGGACTTTTTTCCTTGCCTCTTAAACGAAGAGCCATTTCTTTTGTGATCAGTTTGCCTTTTGTTGTAAGTGATCTGTCAAAGTCGTTAATCCCTGAAGAACCGTCTTCAGCTCTGCCATGTCTTATGAAGATGATCTTTTTCATACCTTAGGTAAAAATAATGAAACGTTTGCATTATGGTCACGAGCCAAAACTGTTGCCCATATTGATCGTATGAAGTACCAAAGGATCTTCAGGGTCAACAAGCTTTAGCTTACCTGCTATTTCATTAAGCGGAACGGCTACTATCTTATTGTTTTTCAGAGCTACCATTTTCCCGAAATCATGATCGGCTATCAGATCTGCTGCTGCTGTTCCGTATCTTGTTGCAAGTACACGGTCCATTGGAGACGGACTGCCTCCTCTTTGAATGTACCCCAGTACAGTCTCACGGGTTTCCAGATTAGTCATTTCATATATCCTGTTACTGAGATATTGTGCAACCGACCTCTCTTTACCAGGATTTTTTATCCCTTCTGCAATAACTACTATGGAATATGGTTTGTTTTGTTCTGCACGACGCATAAGATACTCTGCTATTTTTTCTTCCTTGTAAGGTATTTCCGGTATCAGTATAACATCACCACCTCCTGCAATACCTGCATAAAGAGCTATCCAGCCGGCATGGTGCCCCATCACTTCTATGATCATAATCCTTTTGTGAGAATTGGCAGTCGAATGAAGCCTGTCAATAGCTTCTGCAGCTATATTGACCGCTGAATCGAAACCAAAAGTCATATCCGTGCCCCACACATCATTGTCAATTGTTTTGGGAATACCTATAACATTTAATCCCTCCTGAGATAACAGATTGGCAGTCTTCAGTGTACCGTTTCCACCAATACATACAAGACAATCCAATCCCATCTGCTCATAGTGTTCTCTGATCAGATCAGGTTTTCTGATCTCATTTTTTTTCTTTCTTGCCTCTTTGAATGGTTTTTCCCTGGAAGTTCCCAGTATAGTCCCTCCAACTGTTAGTATCCCCGATAAGTCTCTTTCAGTAAGTTCCGTATATTCTTTATGGATCAGACCTGTGAAACCGTCACTTATTCCAACAAGGTGCATCCCGTATTTTACGATTGCTGTTTTGCCAACACCTCGTATTGCAGCATTAATACCCGGGCAATCACCCCCGGCTGTAAGGATGCCGATCTTCATCCCATTGTTCATTTTTGCCATATTATGGATTTCAGGTTTTGTGTTAAGCAAATTTACTTTTTTCTTTCCGGTTTCCTACGACTAACATGCATTTTCCTGTTACATGAAATTATATGAAAGGATAACTAGGATATTTTAAAACTCTGTCTGATGATGTGTCCTGAAATTAACGATATCAGAAATATTTTTCAGATAGAAAGATACTCTAATCTTCTGCTCTTCTATTCAGATGTAGAAAAACAGATAAATACTTGTATGATAGGAAATAATACATTTTTTCTTCCCTAATAGCTCTATTTAACACCCGGATATAAATACTGACAACGCTCATTTATCATTTTATCCTTTTATAATATTGTTTTGTATGGTACAATGTTGTATATTTTATGACAATAATAATATCAGTTCTTATGACAGATGATTATATAAAACTCAAAGAAATAAAACCTGAATTAACAGCATACATAAAGGAATCTCGGTTATCACTGTTACAAACTCCGGCCCCCGGAACTAAAGAAGTTCACGATATAAGGGTGTATATGAAAAAATCAAGGGCCGTTATGAAAATTATATCAGGACAGCTTGAGGATGACTTCTATAAACGGCAATATGAAACATACAGGGAAATAGGTCAGAGGACCAGTTCATGGAGAGATAATTCGGTCCACAGGAAAATACTAAAAAATCTGAAAAAAAAATATCCTGGAATTTTTTCAAACCTCACTGACAGAAAAGATATTGATAGATTATTACAGAAAGCAAGCAATAAACAAACATCCTCGCAGGAGGTTTTAAATGAAATAAAGATTATCGACGATAATCTTAACAAGGCAGGTTTCAGGCTCAGGTTTCAGAATATGAATGATATGGAGCCAAAAATTCTGGTTACTGAGCTTGAAAAAAGCTTTAATCTTGTTGTTGATAGTTATCTTTCATGCAGGAATAATACTAAACCGGAGAAGGTTCATACTTTTAGAAAAAGGGCAAAAGATTTATTATATCAGCTCTGTTTTTTTCGTCCTCTTAATCCGCCTGCTGTCAGATCACTGGAGAAAAAGCTTGATGATCTTACCCGTAACCTTGGGAAATACAACGATATGTCGCAGTTAATTCTTTGTTTGAACTATAAATATAAAAAGAAATCGTCTGATCCGGCACTTGATGAATTGATGGTACTTATAAGAGAGGAACAGGACAAATACCTTTCCAAAGTATGGCCTGTGGCACGTAAAATATTCCGTCCTGGTCAGAAGCTGGTGAATATATTGGGCTTCAGAATATTGATATTATAGTATTATTTGTCAAGAATAAACCAGTGATAATACGATGATTTCATCTTTTCCTGAAACGTACGGTGATGAAACTCATTTGTATGGTTGTCATAAATGTAATCGCCAGCCCATTCACCGGCATTTTTTATTATATCTTTGATTGCTCCAATGATAAAGAGCAATTCATTATCTGTCATTGTGGGATGCAATGATAAACGTATCCAGCCGGGTTTAAGAGAAAGATCACCTGCCTCAATCATTTTGGTTATTTCTTTGGAAAGGTTAATGCCTACATCAAGAAGAAAATGACCGTATGTACCGGCACACGAACACCCCCCTCTTACCTGTATGCCGAACCTGTCATTTAACAGTTTTGTAAAAAGATTATGGTGTATGTTATCAACATAAAAGGAAAAAACTCCCAGTCTGTTTTTTATATTAGCTGCCAGAATATGTAATTCTTTTATTTTTTCAAGCTCATTGAATGTTATTTCAGTGAGTTCTTTCTCTCTTTTACCAATTTTATCAACCCCCATTTTCTCTTTCAGGGTTACAGCCAGGGCTGCCTTTATACCCTGCAGAAAACCTGGAGTACCTCCGTCTTCTTTTGCCTCAATGTCACTGATATAACTGTATCCGCCCCATCTGTTTGTCCATTTCACAGTGCCCCCACCGGGTGTATCGGGTATCTGATTCTTATATAATTTCCTATTGAAGATAAGTACTCCGGCACTTCCGGGTCCTCCCAGAAATTTATGTGGAGAAAAGAAAATTGCATCAAGATGGCAAAGTTCATTTCCCGGATGCATATCTATTTTGACATAGGGAGAAGAAGCTGCAAAATCTACAAAACAATATCCATTGTATTCATGCATTATTGCTGCAAGTTCATAATAGGGAGGAAAATAACCGGTAACATTGGAACAGGCAGAAAATGAGCCAATAAGGAGAGGGCGGTTCTTGTACTTTACTATCTCTTTTCTCAGTGTGTCAGGATTGACTGTAAGATCAGAGGCTGGTTCAAGCACAACAACATCTGCCATGGTTTCAAACCAGGAGGTGTGATTTGAATGGTGCTCAGTATGTGTAAGAAAGATAACCGGACGGTTTTTATTTGGTATATCTCTGCATTTGGTATAATTACCTTTACTTAAAGCACAGTAGGACAGGGCATGCTCGGGTACCTTTAATCCCAGTATCCTCTGAAGCTTAGCTACAGCAGATGTCATACCTGTCCCGGTGAAAAGCAGAAGGTCATCCTCTCCGGCATTGACATGGCTTTTGACTATCTTCTGTGAAAGATGATAGGCCTTAGTCATTGCCAGACCTGTTGATGAAGACTCGGAATGAGTATTGCCAACCATAGGACCAATATCTTCAGACAGTCGTTTTTCAATAGGACCATATAATCTTCCACTGGCTATCCAGTCGGCATATACAAGGCGCTTCCTGCCGTAGGGAGTTTCTATATCGGCATCTGAGCCAATGATGTTTTCACGGAAAGAACCGAAATACCTTTCTAAATCGGACATGAATTTTCTTATTTTATTGATAACCAGATCAGATATATACTTATAGAAAACCGTAGAAATGGTTCTCAACAATACGACATAAGGTGTGTATTATTGGCCTGTGGAGTTCCTGAATAAACGCAGTGTCTGATGAAGGCACACTGATTACCAGATCACAGTGAGCTTTCATTTTACCACCTGTGGATCCTGTTATCCCAATGATTTTAATGTTCATAGCCCTTGCCGCAATACAGGCATCTATAATATTCTGAGAGTTTCCAGAAGTACTTATTCCAATTAATATATCATTCTCCGAAGCGTAGGCAAGTATCTGCTGTGCGTAAATAAGAGCAGGATCCATATCGTTACTTATAGCTGTAATAAGTGATGAATGAGAAGTTAGTGCAATAGCTGCTAATCCATGTTCCAGATTTTCTGCAAGATAGTCACCCCTGCTGCCGGATATCTCTCTTAAGTGGTTTTTGAAGCCAGGCTCCAGATTTCGTTTAATTTCAAAACTTTTCATCAATTCAGCAACCATATGTTCAGCATCCGAGCAACTGCCTCCGTTACCGCAAATAAGTAATTTGCCATTATGACTGTAACAATTGATTATCATGCCGGCTGCTTCAGCAATCATTTCTTTTATTGATGAAAGACAGGGATACCTTTCATACAGCTGATTTAAAGCTTCATCTTGAGACATATCAGTAGTTTTGATCGCTTAAATGTATTAATTTTGTTGCTATTTCAGAAATAACTATTGAAATCACAGAATAACAGAAAACTAAGAAAAGCAGTAACTCAGCAGGAGAAATTGTTAAATGCAATTTTCCGTTCAAAATATAAAATGATTTTCTGTTTTAATTTTAATACTTCTGATGAGTATAAATACCCCGTATAAAATAGGTTTTAAGCTTCTTCCAGCTTAGGTTTGTTAAAGATAATTTTGTGCTATTGAAGAAAAAGACATATTACTGCAATGGGTGATTACTTTTCAATGCTAAAGCAGGATGTAAGGTTTAAAGAAGGACTTAAAGCCTGTATGAATTGTGGGGTTTGTACTGCTATTTGCCCTGCAGCTGAGTTTTATGACTACGATCCCCGGAAAATTGTTGAATTGGTCCAGTCAGGAAATAATGAAGAAATAGAGGGATTACTAAAGTCAGAAACAATCTGGTATTGTGGAGAATGTATGTCGTGTAAGACAAGATGTCCCAGAGGTAATACACCTGCCCTCGTGGTAATGTCTTTGCGTACCCTCTCAATGAAGCTGGGATTTTTTACTGAGTCTGAAAAAGGCAGACAACAGTTTGCAATAAAGCGTACAGTGGGAGAAAATATATTGAAGTATGGTTACTGTGTTGCATCATATGCGGTAAGTCCTGAGATGCATCGGGAGCAAGGTCCAATTTGGGAGTACATTCTTAAAAATACAAACGATGTTTATGAACGTTTTGGAGGACATGTTGATGAACTTGGTGAAGGTCCTCTGAGAAAAATACCAGATAATGTGAGGCAGGAACTTATAAATATTTTTGAGGTTACCGGAGGAACTGACTTGTTTGATACAATAGAAAGCCATTCAAGAAAGAAAGCAGAAGAAATGGGGCTTCAATTTGAAAATGAGGGTATTAAAAATGAATATTTCAATGAAGTATTTACAGCAAATAAAAAGAAACATACCCATTAGTTATAAAACTGTACTATGCAAACAGAAGGGAAAAAAAGAATTTGGTCAGAATATAATAAAGAAATAGCAGATGATCATTATTTCTATGTAAGATCCTGTATCCGCCAAAGTTTTTTTCCGGGTTCAGAACAATTCTTCCTTAAGTTTCTTAGAGATGATCTTAGAAAAGATGTGCTGGAGAATCCTTCACATACAACATGTACAGGAATTGGATATCACGCTGACGTTGTGCCCTTCTCAACAATTATGACAGTTATTGCACGTCATTATGCCCTGATGAAAGAGGCGGGTTATAAAAATATTGTAATTTCCTGTGTAACATCTTTTGGTGTTTATACCGAGATACTTGAAACATGGAAGCACTTTCCCGAAGAGCTCGAAAAAACAAGAGACTATCTTCGAAGAGCAACAGGCAGAGAATTCGACCTTCCTTTGAATATGGCTCATACAAGTGACCTGATTTATAAATTCCGGAATGAGATAGCTGAAAAAGCAAAATATTTACTTATTAATCATAAGACCGGTAAACCACTGAATATTGTAGAACATGTTGGATGCCACTATGCTAAAATTTTTCCAAAGTATGGTGTCGGAGGAGCAGAATTTCCTAATGTGCTGGGAGGTATGATAGAAGCCTGGGGAGGGAAAGTTATAGATTATCCGGAAAGGAGACATTGTTGTGGTTTTGGATTCAGACAATATCTGGTTCAGGCTAACAGGGGATATTCCTTATCAAATACTGTAAAAAAATTTGACTCCATGAAACCATATAAACCTGATATGGTCCTGACAAACTGCCCTGGGTGTACTATGTTCATGGATAAATGGCAATATACTATAAAAGAGATGAATGGTACAGTATATGGTGATAATGGAGAATCAATACCGGTTCTCACATATGAAGAGCTGGCAGGCCTCGTTTTAGGATATAATCCATGGGACCTGGGATTACAGTATCATATGGTTCAATCAGAACCTTTGTTAAAAAAAATGGGGATACACTATGATCCGGCTGATAAATACAGAACAAGGGATGGAAGACAGATGCCTGTGCCGGAAAATATGATAAACGTTTAAAATGAAGAATAAAGTAATAGTTATTGGTGGGGGAACAGCCGGTATGGAAGTTGCAGGTCAGCTAGCAAAACATGATTGTACTGTCACTTTACTGGAAAGATCTGCAGAAACAGGTGGACACGTGCGGGATTGGTATCATCTTTTCCCCGACAGAAAAGACAGCAGGGAGGTTATCAATTACCTGGAAAACCTTATCAGACATAAGAGCATTTCACTTTTTACTGATACAGATGTTAATGACATTGTCAGAGAAAATGATTTTTTTGTTGTCCGTACTTCTGATGGAAAAGAATTACAGGCAGATGCTATTGTTGTTTCAACAGGTTTTGATCTTTTCAGAAGCGAAAGAAAAGAAGAGTATGGATATGGTATTTATGATAATGTTATAAGCTCTGCTGATCTGGAAAAAATGTTCCGTAATGATGAAATAAAACTTCAGAATGGAAATATTCCTTCAAAAATCGGGATGGTACATTGTGTAGGATCAAGAGATGAAAAGGTCGGTAATGTTTATTGTTCAAAGTTGTGTTGTGTCACTGCAGTGAAACAGGCCATTGAGATTGTAAAACGTATACCTGAAGCCAAAGTATTTTGTTTTTATATGGATATCCGTATGGGAGGGGCATTGTATGAGGAATTGTACAAAGAAGCCCAGCAGGACTATGGGGTTAATTTTATAAGAGGAAAAGTTTCAGAAGTCTCTCAGGATATAGATAATAAGCTCATAACAAAAGTTGAAGACACCCTTACAGGCAGACCTTTGAAAATTGGTCTGGATATGCTCGTGTTAATGGCAGGTATGGAAATGGCCGAAAGCGGACAGAAAATAGCCTTGTCAGCAGAGCTTGACACAGGCGAGAACAGATTCTTCAAAGCGACAGATCTTCATTACGGATCAAATAAAAGTAATAAAAAAGGGATTTTTTATGCCGGAACCTGTACCGCTCCAATGAATATTACAGAAACTATATCACATGCCAGGGCAGCTGTTATTGATGTGATAGATTATCTGAATGATAGAAGTAATTAATATGAGTAATTTCGGATTTACACTGTTAAAAGCCCGCAGGATAGACTATGATGCCAACGATAGAAGCGTTGCAGATTTTATTAATGACAATGAACCTTCTTTTAGATGGTGTATTGAATGCGGTTGTTGTTCAGCAACATGTACTTCAGGTAATTATATACGATTTAGCCTGAGAGAACTACAGATACTTTTAAAGCGGGGTGAAAACGAGGAAGTAAAGGAAAAAATATTCAATTGTATGCTTTGTGGTAAATGCATCCTTGTTTGCCCAAGAGGGGTGAACACCCGGAATGTTATTGCATTGGCACAGGAAGCTTTCAAAAACAAAAAACAACATGCAGTTTGATCCCTTTGTCATACCATTCAATATAGGTCTTTATTTCATTCTGATATATGCTGTTGTCAGGTGTGTACTTTGGTTCCGTGATCTTTCACGGGCTGATAAGCTACGCTTACAACGCGGCTTTTTTGGAAGACCGTTTGCTAAAAGTCTGAAAGAGATTTTCATGGAGAGCCTTATTCACAGGAAAATACTGAAATCTAATTTCCGTCTTGGATATATGCACATGAGTCTTGCATTCGGATGGTTTTTACTAATTCTTTTTGGAACAATTGAAGCTGATATCTTCGGAACAAGACATCTCAATCCTCCTTACAAAGCTATCTTTTTTAAGTTCTTTAATCCCGAGCACGGCAGAAACGGCATAGAAGCCTTTTATGCTTTTATTATGGATTTTTTACTTGCTTTTATCCTGTCCGGACTTCTGCTTGCTGTCATAAAGAGGTTTTCTTCACGCGTAGTAGGGATGAAAAAAACAACAAGGTTGAAAACACTCGATAAAGTTGCCCTTACTTCACTATGGTTGATTTTTCCAAGCAGACTCCTGGCTGAAAGTTTTACCAGTGCTGCTTATGATACTGGAAGCTTCCTTACAGGATCTTTGGGATCTGTCTTTGCATCCTTCCTCCCCGTTAATGAACTGGCGTATCCTTTCTGGTGGCTATACTCTATTTCTCTGGGAACATTTTTTATCCTGCTCCCCCTTACAAGATACATGCATATTCCTACTGAATTATTTCTGATTTTCGCAAGAAACTCAGGAATAAGAACGGGAGATCATTATGGGGCTTTTACTGAAATACAAACTTATTCCTGTTCATCTTGCGGCATATGTATCGATACCTGCCAGTTAAATTTATCAACCGGTATCACTGATATCCAGTCAGCCTACCTCCTGAAAGGAATACGAAATAATGAAGATGTAAAGGATATTGCCAATAATTGTTTGATGTGCGGACGTTGTGATCAAAACTGCCCCGTCGGAATAGAACTTACACCTATCAGGATGATAATGAGAAGAGAACCGGAAACAAAATCTGGTGACAACGGATTCTTTGAGAAATATTTCCCTTCACATGTTAAGATACCTGTACCAAAAACAAATGGCAGCCTCGTTTATGGCTGGCTGCCTGCAGTAAAAACAACCAAAGCTGAGGTATTGTATTTCGCAGGATGTATGACTCATCTGACTCCTGCAATAAAAAAATCAATGATAAAAATTCTTGATGCAGCAGGAGTCAATTACAACTTCATGGATGAAGAAGGAGGAGTATGTTGCGGACGTCCCCTGATGCTGGCCGGGAAATACAAGCAAGCAAGAGAACTTATTAATTATAATTCAAAGATAATTAAGCAATCAGGAGCAAATATACTCGTTACATCCTGTCCTATATGCTATAAAGTTTTCAGGGAGAGTTACTACCTGGATATTGATGTATACCATCATTCACAATTCATAAATTCCCTTATTAATGAAGATGTCCTCAGACTACGTTTCCTCAGAAAAAAAATTACATATCATTCTCCCTGCGAACTTGGAAGAAGATCAGGTGTTTATGCTGAACCTAAAGAGGTATTGAAGCATGTAGGCCGACTTCAGTTAACAAGACATGAAGATGAAAACGCATATTGCTGCGGAGGCAGTCTTGGGAATATGCATATCAGCTATGCTCAAAAGAAAAAGATCGCCAGTGATGCAGCAAAAGATCTTACCAGAAATAATCCGGATATTCTTGCAACTGCATGCCCCCTTTGTAAGAAAACATTTTCTCCGGTTACAGAAACACCAGTTGCTGATATTGCAGAAATAGTAGCTGAAGCAATTATTCTTTCCCATCCTGACAAAAAAAATTACTCAAAAGTTATCTCACTGAAGGAACCTGTGGATATTTCAGAGTAGACATAAGTAACATACATGTAACCTGTTAAATACTGATGTTGGTCAAAAAACTGCTGCTCTTCACCATATCTTCATTTTTTAATTGAAATATTTGATATTATTTTAATAAAAAAAGTATACAATGGAATGTTATTTGTTACGTTATATAAATGAAACTTATATGAGCAGTATGTCAAAAAAGGAAATCATTGTTTAATTCATGTAAGTTCCATTCGGTCAGTGAAATAATAAATAATTTGCGAATGAAACCAAAATAATCAATCAAATATAATGACAAGAACAACATTTGTGTGGACAGCAATATTCATAAGCTTAAGCTTACTTTATTCATGTGGTAATTCCTCAAATACCTATGATAACACTGAGAGAAAAACCAATGATATTTTACAATTGGAGGATGGGACTATATCGTTGAATCTTGAAAAAGCCGATTGTTACAGCGATGTGGTGAATCCTTCGGGTAACACTGCAGAATGGAGTGTCGTTGTTACAAAAGCGGGAAGGTATAATGTATGGCTGTCAAGTGCAACGAAAGACACCACCAATCTAAGATATAAAAACAATGTTCTGGTTAGTGTTCAGGATAACAGGTTAGAGGGTTATCCCGATTGCGACAGGATAGTACTTGATTCCAAGGAAGTGTCATATCCTTATTACAGATGTGATTCCTATTTAGGGACAATGTACATACAGGATACTGGCAAATATAATGTGCAGATTATCAGTGAAAAGATCTTGCCTGTTAACTACACTGCTTCCGGTACGTCAGACAGTGATATATCAAAGGTGCTGTCGCTGTCATTTACTCCTGAAAACAGGAATTAAAAGCATTGTTTTAAGGATATTCATTATTATCTGTTCTCAATCCATTCTCTGGCATTAACAAAGGCTTTTATCCAGGGCGTTACATCATCTTTTTTCCTGTCGTGAGGGTAGTATCCGCATTGCCATGGGAAAAATGATCGTTCCAGATGTGGCATCATAGCCAGATGACGACCATCAGATGAACATAGTGCTGCAATATTATGATCAGATCCGTTTGGATTAGCCGGATAAGTGTGTCCGGAATACTTTAACGGGATATTATATCTTTCTTCAGAATACGGCAGCCTGAAGCGTCCTTCGGCATGTGCTATCCATATACCCAGCTCCATTCCGGCCATGTTGCCCAGCATGACTGAATTACTCTTCAGTATTTTTACACCCAGAAAAGATGATTCAAATTTCTGTGATTTGTTATGAAGCAATTTTGGTTTTTCATCATGTTCCGGATAGATAAGCCCCAGTTCAGCCATGAGCTGACAACCGTTACAGACTCCCAGTGAAAGAGTGTCATCCCTTTTGTAAAATTTGTTAAGTGCGCCTTTTGCTTTAGGATTATACATAAAAGCACCTGCCCACCCTTTAGCCGACCCAAGTACATCGGAATTGGAAAAACCCCCTACGAAAACTATCATATTAATATCTTCCAGAGTCTCTCTTCCAGAGACAAGATCAGTCATATGAATGTCTTTAACTTCAAAACCGGAGAGAAACAGGGCATAAGCCATCTCCCTGTCACCATTGACTCCTTTTTCTCTTATTATAGCAGCTCTTGTACTACTTTTTATCTGCTTTACAGGGGATATTCCCAGCGATCCATAAGTGCCCTTAAAATTGCCTGTGACGAAACATATCTTATTTGCGGCATAGGTGTCATAGCGCTCTTTTGCAAGATTATTGCCCGACTGTCGGCGATCAAGAAGATATGAAGTCCTGAACCATTTATCGCGAAGTTTATCAATATCAAGTTTTATTTTCTGGTCTCTCTTAGTTATAAATAGCATTCTCTCAGGAACAGGTCTGGCAATCCGGAAGTATGATATCCCGTTTTTATCAAGTGACTCAGATACTTTATCTTTATTTCCTGTCTGAATTATTATACCGGGATTCTGGCTGAACAATATCCTGATCAGGTCTTTTTCATTTATTGCGGAAAGATCAATGTCCAGACCTCCTTCTGTATTGGAAAAGCACATCTCAAGAAGAGTGGTAAGCATGCCTCCTGCAGATATATCATGGCCCGCCAGTATTTTATCTTTTAGGATAAGATCCTGTACTGTATTGAATACTCTGGCAAAATAATGCGGGTCTTTCACTGTCGGCACTTCTGTTCCCAGTCTGTTAAGTGATTGTGCAAAACAACTCCCCCCGGTCTTGTAGTAATCACAGCTCATGTCAATATATAACAGACTTGTATCCGGGTCATTCCTGACTATAGGTTCAACAACCTTTCTTATATCTTTTACTTCAGCTGATGCGGATATTATTACAGTACCAGGAGAATAAACAACCTGGTCGCTGTAATTCTGTTTCATTGAGAGACTGTCTTTCCCTGTTGGGATGTTAATTCCGAGTGCAATAGCAAAATCACTGGCAGCTTTTACCGCTTCATAGATCCTGGAATCTTCACCCTTATTTTTACAGGGCCATATCCAGTTGGCAGAAAGAGAAACACTATTTAGTTTATGTGTGAGTGGAGCCCATATTATATTAGTCAATGCCTCAGCTATAGATAACACAGAACCGGCAGATGCATCAACCAGTCCTGCTGCAGGCGCATGCCCTATAGCAGTGGCCATTCCCGGCTTGCCACTGTAATCAAGAGCTATCACCCCGGTGTTATTGAGCGGTAGTTGTAAAGGACCTGCACATTGCTGTTTGGCAATTCTTCCTGTAACCGATCTGTCCACTTTGTTTGTGAGCCAGTCTTTGCATGCAACTTCCTCCATCTGCAGAACGGTTTCAGCATATCCGGCTATTTGATCCTGTTGATATTCTACTTCCCTGAAAACAGAAGGTATGGTAGTGTCATTCATGATTGTCAGGGGAGGATTTCCGAAAAGATCTTCCAAATCAAGGTCCAAAGGTTTTTCTCCTGTCTCAGAATTGACAAATATAAACTTATAATCTCCTGTAACTTTCCCTATGATATACATGGGAGCCCTTTCTCTGTCTGCAATGTTTTTCAGTACATCTGCAGTGTCAGCTTTCATGACAAGGCCCATCCGTTCCTGCGATTCATTTCCAATAATTTCCCTTGCAGACAGGGTAGGATCGCCTATAGGCAGCTTGCTCATATCAATAATACCGCCTGTTGACTCAACCAGTTCGGAAAGACAGTTTAAATGTCCTCCGGCACCATGGTCATGGATGGAAATAATGGGATTATTGTCCATTTCACTCAGAGCTCTGATGGCATTATATAGTCTTTTCTGCATCTCGGGATTTGCGCGCTGTACAGCATTCAATTCTATTGAGCTGTCGTATTTTCCAGTCTCGACAGAAGAGACAGCTCCTCCTCCCATACCGATACGATAGTTGTCACCTCCAAGAAGAATAATAACATCTCCTTTTTCGGGTATATCCTTTTCACTTGAATCTTTTTTTCCTAAGCCAATGCCTCCGGCAAGCATTATTACTTTATCATATCCGTACTTCTTACCGTTTTCGAAATGTTCGAATGTAAGGACAGAACCACATATAAGAGGTTGACCAAATTTATTGCCAAAATCACTCGCCCCGTTCGAGGCTTTAATGAGAATATCTTCGGGAGTCTGATATAGCCATGGTCTTTCTTCAGTGGCTTTTTCCCATTCCCTTGGGCCTTCACAGCGGGGATATGATGTCATGTAAACAGCAGTACCTGCAATGGGGAAAGCCCCTTTGCCTCCGGCAATACGGTCTCTGATCTCTCCGCCCGTACCCGTAGATGCTCCGTTGAAAGGTTCAACTGTTGTAGGGAAGTTATGAGTCTCAGCTTTCAGTGAAAGAACAGATTTGAATTTGCTGACAACGAAATAGTCCGCTTTATCCTGTGTCCTCGGAGCAAATTGTTCGACAACAGGACCTTCAATGAAGGCGCAGTTGTCTTTATATGCCGAGATAACTTTATTGGGATTCTTCCTGGTAGTAAGCTTTATCATCTGGAAAAGAGAAGTATCTTTTTCTATGCCATCAATGATGAATTTTCCGTTGAAAATTTTATGACGACAATGCTCAGAATTAACCTGAGAGAAACCAAATACCTCACTGTCTGTTAGTTTTCGTCCCAGTTTTCGACTCAGGTTTTCAAGGTAATCAATCTCTTCATCACTTAACGCAAGTCCCTCTCTTGTATTATATTCACTTATGTCATCGATTAAAAGAACAGGTTCAGGCTGCCGGTCAATAGTAAATATTTTCTGGTTCAAACCATCGTATAATCCTTGTAACATGGGATCCCATGATATGTTCTTCCCGGCAGGATGAAATTCCTCTATTCTTTCGATTCCACTAATCCCCATATTCTGAGTTATTTCAACTGCGTTAGTGCTCCAGGGAGTCACCATCTCTTTTCTGGGACCAATAAACGGACCCTTCAATATATCTTTATTCAATAAATCAGCATCAAAAAGCCAGACAAGTTTTTTGATTTCTTTTTCGGTAAGTATGTTGCGAATTCCTGCTGCTATTATAGTCTTTGCAGAGCTTTGGAAGAAAAGGATCATAGGAACATCAGTAAAATAATATTTTTAAAAAAATCTATTCAAATAAAAAGACACTTTGAATCTATTGACAAATATAATATATGTTCGGGGATTCACTTACCTTATTTCAGCTATGTGTCAATCCACTTCTTTCAAGAAAAGCATCAATTGTCGGTTCCTGACCCCTGAAATTTCTGTAAAGACTCATCGGATTATCACACCCTCCTTTTTCAAGAATGTTCTTTCTGAAAGATGTCATTATTGCCCGGTTAAAAACACCTTTTCCTTTTAAATAATTAAATGCATCAGCATCAAGGGTCTCTGCCCATTTGTAACCATAGTAACCAGAAGCATACCCTCCTCCGAAGATATGAGCAAAAGAAACACTTATGTTTATATCATGGATGGGAGGGAAAATTTCTGTTAATCCGGTGGCAGCAGATTCAAATTCTTCGATGTCTGAAGTGACCGGACTTGTTATTGTATGCCATGCCATATCCAGAAAGCCGAAGCTGAGTTGTCTGTTACATGCATATCCCTCATTAAAAGTTGCAGACATTTTTATTTTTTCTATTAGTTCACCGGGGATTGTTTCTCCGGTAATATAATGTCGCGCCCATAAAGCAAGCCATTCTTTCTCGTAAGCGTAATTTTCGAATAGCTGTGATGGTAATTCAACAAAATCACGGGCTACGTTTGTTCCGGAGAGAGACTTATATGTACATTTTGAGAACATACCATGCAATGCATGGCCAAATTCATGAAGAAAGGTTTTAACTTCATCGAAAGTAAGCAGTGATGGAAGATTTTCTGATGGCTTCGTAAAATTGGTTACAATAGAGATGAAAGGTCTGAAATCTTTGCCATTCAATATATATTGTTCTCTGTAACTGGTCATCCAGGCTCCACTTCCCTTTCCTTTTCGGGGAAAATAATCTGTATAAAGTAATGCCAGAAATGATCCATCTGAATCCAGGACTTCCCAGGTCTTTACTTCCTGATGATAAACAGGTATGTTCTCAACGGCATTAAAACTTATCCCAAAAAGTGATGATGCAAGATTGAAAACAGCTTCTTCCAGATTATTAAGACTGAAATATGGTCTGAGCGTTTCATCATCAATATTGAAATGATCTTTCCGAAGTTTCTCTGAATAAAAGGCCCAATCCCATCTTTCAAGCTTACCGCTGTGTCCGTTTGCATTTGCATATTCTTCAATTTTTGCATAATCCCTGAGAGCTGCAGGATAAGCTGCCTTATGCAAGTCATTGAGAAAAGAAAGTACTTTTTCTTTGTTATCCAGCATCCTGTCATTCAAAACGAGGTCGGAAAATGTATTAAAACCCAGTATATTAGATAATTCCAGCCGCAGGTTGGCAATTTTTACTGCTATTTTTCTGTTATCATGTGAGTCGGAATGGAAAGATCTTGAAGAATAAGCTTTAAACATTTGCTTCCTGAGATCCCTTTTCTTGCAATATTTCATAAAAGGGATATAGCTTGGAGCATGAAGAGTAAATATCCAACCCTTTTTACCTCTCGACAAAGCTTCCCGGGAAGCCGCTTCAACAATATTTTCAGGCAATCCTTGCAGTTCATCTGCACTCTCAAGATGAAGTTCAAAGGCATTTGTGTCGTGAAGAATGTTTTCTTCGAATTTTAATGAAAGTTGTGCCAGTTCCTCTGATATTTCTCTGAACCGTGTTTTTTCCTTTTTCCTGAGGCCTGCTCCGCCAAGAATGAAATTCCGGTGATATTTATCAAGAAGCATTTCCTCTTCTCTGTTAAGGGAAATAAGGTTCTTCTTTTTGAATACATATTTTATTCTGGCAAAGAGCTTCTCATTTAATGTAATATCATTTGAGAACCGTGTCAGCAAAGGCGATATTTCACGTGCTGCAGCCTGCAATTCATCGCTTGTTTCTGCATTGTTGAGATTGAAAAGGATTGAAGTTATACGATCCAGTTTTTCGCCTGTCCGGTCGAGAGCATCTATAGTATTGAAAAAATCCGGTAAATCCGGATTTGAAGAAATATATTCTATTTCTGCAGCAGCTTCCTTTATTGCTTCTTCTACTGCCGGTCTGAAATGAGAAATTTCAATTTTGCTAAAAGGAGGAGCTTCATATTGAGTTTCCCATTTCTGTAGGAGTGGATTGATCATTATCTAAAATGGAAGATCACTCAGATCATCAATCTCAGGTGGAATATCTTCCGGAATATTATCTGAAGGAATATCCGTTTGTATGTTACCCGGATTTATTTTCTCTATTTTCCAGGCATCAAGATTGGTAAAGTAATTTATTTTTCCGTCACGCTCCCATTTATTCCCTTTGAGATTAAACCATATCCTTACGTCTTCATTGAGATATGAGTCATTGATAATATCACATTTATCCTGAATAAGCTGGAACTTGATATAATCGGTGAAGACGACAGTATTTCCCGTCTCTTTTTTCTCTATGACAAATTCCCGTTTCCTGAATTTGTCACTTACCTGGTTTACCGGTAATATGTCAATTATTTTACCTGTTATTTCGAATGCCATCCGGGTTTGATAATCTGATGTTAAAAATTAGTATAATTCCCTGATGTAATTTAGTTTATCTAACTATTATTCAGTTATTTCAAGAAGTTCAACGTCAAAGATCAGGGTTGAAAAAGGTTTTATGAGATTTCCTGCACCATTTGCTCCATAGGCCAGATCCTGTGGCAGATATATCTTAAATTTTGATCCTACCGGCATTAGTTGAAGAGCTTCTGTCCATCCGGGGATCACACCTGAAACAGGAAACTGTGCAGGTTCCCCTCTGTCAACGGAAGAATCAAACTTAGTCCCGTCGATTAAGGTTCCGGTATAATGAACTTTAACAATGTTTTCACTAGTGGGTTTGGCACCATTACCCATTTTTATTACTTCATACTGTAATCCACTCGGTGTAACAGTAATACCTTCTTTTTCCCTGTTTTTTGAAAGGAATTCCTCGTTCTCCATAATGTAATCTTTATATAATATTTCATTTTCTGCTGCCTGTCTTGTAGCCCTTTCTTCTTCACGATCGCTTACATAAGTCATAATAAAAGCTCTTGCCTCATCATCTGACATTTTGGGTTTACCTTTTTCTCCGTCAAGCATGGCTTTTGCAACAAGTAAAGGATCAAGTATCAGGCTATCAGTAACCAAAGCATTGTAGTTTACAATACCAAAAGCATATGCCAGGGAGTCCGAAAGACTTTTAATTTTAGAATTATTGACTGCATTTTTTCCACAGGAACTAATTATCAGGGTCATTGCTATAGCTGACACGGCTATTGTTCTGATTTTCATATGTTTAAATATTATTATTTAATATTAAAATTTTAGCAAAGATAATACTTTGACCAATGTAAAAAAGTTTTTATACTTATTATTTTTTGACAGCCCTTATAATATGTCTCTTCCCCTGAGGCCCTCCGAGTATTGATACTTCAAAACCGGAAGATCTGAGATTCCGTTTAACTGTGCCTTTTGCCGAGTAGGTTACCAGTATTCCTCCTGTAACTGTGAAAGAAAATATTTTTTTGAATATCTCTGAAGTCCACATTTCGGGTTGTTTATCGGGCCCAAAAGCATCGAAATAGATCAGATCATAAGAACCTTCTTCGTCATAAGTCAGAAAATCACCGGTGATTTTTCTGATACTGAAATCCTTACAAATATTTGTCATGACTCCGTTCTTTGCTTCATGCAGGCGGATAAACAGATCTTTCCCCTTGTCTCCGGCAAATGAAAAATGATTCAGTGAGCCTATTATATTCTTATCAAGAGGATACTTATCGATAGAAGTATAAAATATTTCCCTGTTACCATCAATACTTTCGCAGGCAGTTAGAAGAGCATTCAGACCAGTTCCGAATCCAACTTCAAAAATTCTTAAAGGTGATGCTTTGCTTTCATTCATGCCATTCATGATGAAGATATGCCGGGATTCCTGTACTGCGCCAAACACTGAATGATAATGTTCATCCAGTTCAGGTACGTATATTGAATGTGAACCATCAGAAGTTGTTACAATATGTTTCAGTGTTTCCATTTACCTGAAAAATATAATACTTTTTACTTTTTAAAAAGGGGAAGATAAATAATCATAACTGTCAGGTATTTATATACCTTACAGATGTGTTTTGTTATTTGTCTTAGTATGGCTTCGGTATCCTGTATTGAATATTTTACCAGTCTGAGTTGTACCATGATCTTACATCTGTCGCAATCATACCTGCGGTGCGGGCTGCTTCCAGACCAAGATTGCCATCTTCAAATACCTGAATAAACTCAGGATTAACTTTCATCATTTCAGCACATTTAAGGAATGTTTCAGGATGAGGTTTGTAATTTGTAACATCATTTGATGTAACAATAATATCGAAATATTGTCGTAATCCTGTTATTTCAAGAGTGCGTTCCACAGCTTTTCTGTGTCCTCCTGTTCCTACTGCCATTGGAAGAACTCCATGATATTTTTTTACAATATTTACAACTGGTTCAATGGGTTTTACTTCATGTTGTATTTTATTGAACTGATATAGTTTCTCTTCTATTAATTGTTCAATAGTAACATTCTCCAGTCTGAATTGCCTGATCAGTTCAGAAGCAATAATCTTTCCGGCACTTCCATTTAATTTTCTGAGAAAAGTTTTATCCATGTCAACACCAAATTTATTGCTAGCCAGTTTCCATCCCAGAAAATGATAGGGCATGGTATTCGCAAGAGTGCCATCGAGATCAAAAATAAGACCTTTAATATTGGGTTGTATGTCGTATGCCATATTTAATTTTGGGTGCAAAGATAATAAAAAAGAGGGCGTCTTAAAATACCTTCATATATATTGAATCCTGGCTTGTTCGTAAATGCCTGTTGATTTTCAAATAATTAAATACCCCCTTCTGTAGGGAAGGGGGTAAGTTAAAGGTACATTATGTATATTGAAAAAACAGTGACTCAGTTTATTTTTTGTATTGTTCAAGGTACTCTTTTACCTGCCGGGACACATTTTCAGCAGTAAATCCGAATTTTTCATCAAGTACCTTGTATGGTGCCGAATAGCCAAAAGTAGTGACGCCCCATACCTTGCCTTTAGGTCCGACTAGCCCCTGCAGTGTAACAGGAAGGCCGGCAGTAAGTCCGAATACCGGTATATTGTCGGGTATGACAGACTTACGATAGGATTCATGTTCTTCTCTGAACAGACCCTCTGAAGGTGCCGATACTATTCTTATTCTGAGTTTGCTGTTTTTCAGAAGAGCAGCTCCTTCAACCAGGGTGGATACTTCAGAGCCGCTGGCAAGAAGAATAATGTCGGGAGTGCCATCACAATCCTGAACAATATATGCGCCGTGATGTGCTTTCAAAGCATCTGCATATCTGTCGTTGGTATCTGAAGGAAGATCTTTGATGCCCTGTCGTGATAATATAAGAGCAGTCGGCGTACGTTTGTTCTCCAGTGCAAGCTTCCATGCCACATTTGTTTCAACGGCATCAGCCGGACGCAGAACGAGCATGCTGTTTTCGCCCTGGTGATTTTTCAGATGTTCCATAAGTCTGATTTGTGCTTCCTGTTCAACCGGCTGGTGCGTAGGACCATCTTCTCCGACACGAAAAGCGTCATGTGTCCATATATATTTAACTGGTAATGCCATTAGGCAGGCCAGACGAACTGCAGGTTTCATGTAGTCGGAAAAAACAAAGAAGGTTCCACAGGCGGGTATGACACCACCATGGAGAGCCATTCCGTTGACAACGGCAGCCATGGTAAGTTCTGCAACACCCATCTGCAGAAAAGAGCCAGAGAAGTCACCTTTCGAAAAAGCTTTGGTGTTCTTAAGAAAACCGTCAGTTTTATCGGAATTAGAGAGGTCAGCCGAAGCAACAATCATGTTTTCAATATTTTTTGCCAGAACGGATAGTACGGCAGCTGATGCAGCCCTGGTTGCTGAATTCTCCTTTTGTTGAACCGATTTGAAATCTATCTCCGGGATATCACCAGAATAAAACAAATTCAGTTTGTCATTCAGTGAACTGTTGGCTGTTGCCCATTCATCTTTCTTTTTCTGCCATTCTGCTTTCTTCTGCCTCTTCTTTTCAAGTATCTGGTTATAATATTCTTTTACTTCATCGAATATCTTAAAAGGATCATTAATATCTCCTCCAAGGTTTGTCATCGATTTTTCAAATGAACCTCCGGCATCGCTTACCGGCATGCCATGAGTGGATGTCTTTCTCTCGAAACTGTTACCGTTGTTGTCTAAAAGACCTTTCCCCATAACAGTTTTACCGATTATCAATACCGGTTTATCCTTAGAACCAAGGGCTTTGTTCAGTGAATCTCTTATCTGATCGTGATCATTTCCGTCAATTGTAATCACTTCCCATCCCCATGCCCGGTATTTCATGGCAGTATCTTCCTGAGTAACAGCATTGGTCTCGGTAGAAAGCTGGATATCATTAGAGTCGTAAAACATGATAAGATTATTAAGACCCAGATAGCCTGCTAACCGTCCAGCACCCTGGGAGATCTCTTCCTGAACACCACCGTCAGAAATAAATGTAAAAATTTTATGAGAAAATAAGTCGCCAAATCTGTTCGCCAGAAATCGTTCGGCTATGGCAGCACCAACAGCCATGGTATGCCCCTGCCCAAGAGGACCTGAAGTGTTCTCAATGCCTCTCATCACATCCAGCTCCGGATGACCGGGAGTCGGGCTGCCCCACTGACGGAAATGCTGGAGATCATCTGTCTTAAAATGACCGGTAAGCGTTAGTATCGAATAGAGCATAGGAGACATATGACCGGGATCCAGAAAAAATCTGTCACGATTAATCCATTTTGGATCATCCGGATCAAAATTGAGGAACTCTGAGAATAAAATATGAATATAATCAGCACCTCCCATTGCTCCTCCGGGATGACCCGATTTGGACTTCTCAACCATCGACATAGCCAGTATACGGATATTATCGGCTGCCATTTTGTTTACATCTCTGCTCATAAGTATATATTTTAAATTGATTGATTAATTAATATTTCCTGCTTAATCTTCTTTTTTGCTGCTGTTGTCGGTTTATAACAGTTTATTTCTGATTAAATAGTATTTAACTAACAGATAATAAAATAAATATAACCTGCTGCCAAATGCCGGCAAAATTCAGTGAAGAAGAAAAAACGGCAGTAAAATTATAATTTTATTGTTGAGACACAAACAGAAATAATGCACTATTTATTATAAAAAAAAGAGACTCTTCAGCGGAAAAGACACATTAGAAATAAAAAACTATCGCTCCATTCCTGAACGTGAAACAGGACTATTGTTGTAAAGTGTTTATTTCCAGGTGTTATTAATTTTATTCAATATGCAAAAAGCTAAAGGTATTTCCTGTCTTCTTCAGGAACTTCAAAATATTTATCGTAGATCCTTACATCCGGCCCAGATTTTTCTTCAATTATGTTTTCTCTTATCTTATATGTACATTTCTCACCGCCAATACCTGAAAAATAAATGTTGAATTCCCTGCCTGTTTCATCGATCATGAGTATCCTTACCATATGGAGATATTTCATGCTGTTTAGCCGGGCCCCGCAAATGGGACAAGTGTAGATATATTCCACTTTTTCCTTAATACTGAAATTGGGATGTGTGGTTTTTGTATAATTTCCTATTTTGGGGTTGAGCAGAACCAATCCCTTTTCCCGCCTGTCACCGAGATTGGTTGCAGAAAGGATAATGGAATTTTTTACATTGAGATGTCCCCGGCATACTTTACATAGATAATTTACAGCCATAATAATCCTCCTAGTAGGTTAAGTTTTACTTGTTTTATTGCCAGTAATAATTATTCTAATATACAAAAAAAAACTTAAAATCACATTATCAGCAGCTCAAACAGGAAGGAAAAATCATTCCTGAAGGTTTTTCCGGTAGTTCCGAAAAAAAAACAGAATAGCTTCTAAAACATCTTTTATCAGGTTTGTTTTCTTATCTATTTATAGTGCAGATAAACAACGATTTAAGTTGGTCGCTTAAGTCTCAAATACAGTATTTTCCTGGAGATTTTGTATTGGTTTAATCTCGTTCTTCTTCTTTAGTTTAATTCTAAATTAGTAAGAATGAGAATTATTTTGGGTTTTAAAAAGTATTGTTATTAAATTAACAGCCGAATTTTAAAAGGAATAATTGTACGATTAATAAATTTTAACTATTTAAAAATCAATAAAAAATGTACCAATTAGGAAATCTTGTCAAGGAATTATCCGATAAGCATGGTCGCACAAGAGAGAGTCTTTTGCCTATACTTCAGGGTATAGTGGAGAAACATAATTATCTTACTGATGAGGCTATGGTTGAAGTTGCAAAAGAGCTTGATATCTCTGCAGCAGAAGTATATGGGACGGCTTCATTTTACACCTTTCTGGATACCCAGGAGCGTGGCAGGTATGTCATCAGGGTTTGCAAAACAATAACCTGTTCAATGAAGGGTAAGATAGAGATACTCGAGACAATGGAAGATATGCTTAAGATAAAAGTGGGAGAGACTACTTCCGATAAACAGTTCACTTTACTGGAGACTAATTGTATCGGATGGTGTCACAAGGCTCCTGCGATGCTGATTAATGAAATACCTTACACCGAGCTTACTCCGGAAAAGGTTGTAGAGATTATTAAAGATTATATGCAGAAATAATATTATTCTGAAAGACATGAAAAACAAAGGACTGAATAAAGTAGATCTGATTTTTGAGAAAATAGATGCAGAAAAGGTATTGAAAAAAGCCTGGGAAATGTCGAGTCAGTCGATAATTCAACAAGTTCTCGACTCAGGACTTAAAGGTCGGGGAGGAGCTGGTTTCCCTACCGGTCTGAAATGGAAATATACTGCTGCTATTGATGATCCTGAAAAATATGTTGTCTGTAATGCTGATGAAGGTGAGCCGGGAACATTCAAGGATCGTGAAATTTTAGACAGGGTAGTATACAAGGTATATGGAGGAATGGCGATAGCTGGTAAGGCTATTGGTGCAAAAAAAGGTATTGTATATCTGAGAGGAGAATATCGTTTTCTTCTCCCGCAATTATATAAGGACCTTGAAGCATTTCATAAAATGATAAAAGAGATAGGATATGATTTTGAAATTTCCTATCGTCTGGGAAGTGGTGCTTATATCTGTGGTGAAGAAAGTGCTCTTTTTGAATCCATTGAAGGCAGGAGAGGGGAACCACGGAATAAACCTCCCTATCCGACAACATCAGGTGTTTTTGAAAAACCAACTTCTATAAACAATGTTGAGACTCTTGTTACTGCAATGATGATAATAACTCATGGCCCGGAGTCGTACAGTCAGCTTGGAACAAAAGACTCAAGAGGCTCAAAAGTGTTTTCGGTATCCGGAGATACTCCTATCCCGGGGATATTTGAACTGGAACTTGGAATGACAGTACAGGAGTTTGTTAATGAATTTGGTGACGGAGATACAAAAGCTGTCCAGGTTGGAGGTGCTTCAGGGTTTTGTGTACCAAGAAAAAAATTTCAGGATACTATCATAGGTTTTGAGGGAGTCCCTACCGGAGGATCAATGAAATTATTCAACAGTTCAAGATCGATGTACAATGTCCTTCATAATTACCTCGATTTTTTTGCGGAGGAATCGTGCGGACAATGTACTCCATGCAGAGTCGGATGTCAGCAATTACTCAGAGGGGTTGAAAAAGTAAAAAAAGGTGAAATACATTCAAATTATCTCAATGAACTTCTCAAACTTGCAGACACAATGAAAGTAGCATCAAAATGTGGTCTGGGACAATCAGTGGGTAATGCTTTCAGAACCATTGTTGAAAACTTCAGGGAAGAGATCATTTATTAACATTTAAACTTCTTAAAATAATGATAAATCTGACTATAAATAACCAGAAAATTTCAGTAGAACCGGGAACAACCGTCCTGGATGCTGCAAAAAAACTGAACATACATATCCCAACATTGTGTAATCATCCGGATTTATGTGTTGCCGGTAATTGCCGTGTTTGTGTTGTAGAACAGACCGGTGCCAGAACTCTCGTTGCTGCGTGTGCTATGCCTGTTGCAGAAGGTATGGATATTCACACTAATACACTTAAGGTGCGAAACGCCAGAAAACATATTGTTGAACTTCTCCTTTCTGAACACCGTTCAGATTGTACGAAGTGTTACAAGAATCAGAAATGTGAACTTCAGGCTCTTGCAAATGAATTCGCCTTTGGAGACACTGTCTTTATCGATCTGGTGAAAGACCGTCATTATGAGATTGACAGATCATCTCCTGCTTTTATCAAAGATGACAGTAAATGTATCAGATGTCAGCGTTGTGTAAGAACATGTTCGCAATTACAGCATATTTCAGCTATAGCTGTTGCCAATAAGGGATTGCATCAGAAAATCTCTTCTTTCCATGACCGTCCAATGAGTCATGTCGTCTGTACTAACTGCGGACAATGTGTAAACCGTTGCCCTACCGGTGCCCTCGTGGAAAAAACATATATCGACCAGGTATGGGATGCTATTTATGACGAAGATAAACATGTAGTCGTTCAGACAGCTCCCGCTGTCAGAGTAGCATTGGGAGAAGATCTGGGGTGTGATCCGGGTGAAATTGTTACCGGTAAAATGGTTACAGCCCTTCGCTACCTGGGCTTCGACTCTGTACTTGACACTGATTTCAGTGCAGACCTGACAATAATGGAAGAAGGGACTGAATTGCTAAGCAGACTTAAAAAAGTGCTTGTCGACGGAGATAAGAAGACAAGGATGCCGATGTTTACATCCTGTTCTCCTGGCTGGATCAAGTTCATAGAACATAAATATCCGGAACTCCTGCCTAATCTGTCAACATGTAAATCACCTCAACAGATGTTTGGAGCTCTTGCAAAGACATATTATGCAGCAAAAAAGAAAATCGATCCTTCAAAAATAGTATCTGTGTCTATTATGCCGTGTACAGCAAAGAAATATGAGGCTGACAGACCTGAAATGAGAGCAAGCGGATACAAGGATATTGATTTTGTCCTGACTACCCGTGAACTGGCTGTGATGATTAAACAGGCAGGTATCGATTTCAGAAATCTTAAACCCACACATTATGATTCTGTAATGGGTGAATCAACCGGAGCCGGTGTTATTTTCGGAGCTACAGGAGGTGTTATGGAGGCAGCATTACGTACTGCCTATGAAATTGTTACAGGCCGTGAAGTGCCATTTACAAACCTGAACATTACTCCTGTGCGTGGTATGGAAGGAGTTAAAGAAGCTTCAATAAAAATTGAAAACTGCCTGGATGAGTGGAAATTTCTTGAAGGAGCAGTGCTTAATGTCGCTATAGCTCACGGTCTTACCAATGCAAATAAAATTGTAAAACTGGTAAGTCAGGGAAAGACCAATTACCATTTTATTGAAATAATGGCATGTCCGGGGGGTTGTATTGGCGGCGGTGGTCAGCCTATTCCCACGAGCATGGAAATAAGACAGAACAGAATAAATGCCATCTATGCGGAAGACGAAAACATGCCTATCCGGAAATCACATGAAAACCCTGAAATAATTGCTATTTATGAAGAGTTTCTGGACAAACCAAATAGTCATAAGTCTCATGAATTACTTCATACTCATTACACGGAAAGAGAAAATTATTAATTATCAGAGAGATTTTATCAGAAACCTTATAACCAGGGGTGTCTCAAAAAGACACCCCTTAATTATTTTTATGAACATCCTGCCTGTCCGGACCTAGTTACATTCCGGTTCTTCTATTCTTTTAAAAGAACCGGATTATTCAATAACCGGAGTTGAAGATTTTATGTACTCACTCTTATTACTGTCCATTGTGCAGCCTTTTTAAAAGATATGCCATGTTTTCTCCAAGAACACGCATTGTGTTCAGCCCTTCTTCATCCTTTAAAACATCACCTTTTTCCCTTCCTATTCCCATATTCCAGTAGGATGATCCTGGTATTATCATCTCATTGATTAGAAAAAAATGATTGACTGTATCAAATGCATTTACTGCTCCCGCTCTTCGCATAGATAATACAGCAGCTCCAACCTTTCTCCTCAATGGATTGCCGGCTCCACGCATTGCATAACCGGCAACATCAATGAGTGCCTTGGCATCAGAAGCTACATCAGCAAAATACACTGGCGCACCAATCAACAAACCGTCACATCTCTCCATCCTTTCTATGCAGGAATTTATAACTTCATTATCCTGATGACACCTTCCATCTTTGATCTCCCTGCATTTCATACAGGCTGTACACCCACTAATACTTTTGCCTCCCAGCTGAAAAAATTCTGTGTCTATGCCATTGTTCTCCAGTGATCTGAAGACTTCTTTTATGAGTATCTCTGTGTTGCCTCCAATTCTCGGACTGCAGTTAATTCCCAGTACTTTCATCTTTTGCAAATTTTACGTTTTTACGAATTTTGCGAATATAGAAAAATATATTAAAACCGATGAAAGTTTTTATTCCTTGCCATACTAATAATTAAACAGAACAGAAATTGATAAAAAGAGTATCGTTATTGTAAATGCATATTTTTATTTCAAAGAAACAAATATCTTTAACAATCTGCTCTTTAGTGTCTTTGAATATGAGAAAAATAATCCATATCGACATGGACGCTTTTTTCGCATCAGTTGAACAACTGGATAATCCTGAACTGCGTGGTAAACCAGTGGCAGTGGGAGGTAGCGGAGAAAGACATGTAGTGGCTGCCGCCAGTTACGAAGCAAGGAAATATGGTATACGGTCGGCAATGCCATCTCTTACTGCAAAAAAACTATGTCCCGATCTGATATTTGTCCCCCACCATTTTGAAAGATATGTGGAAATATCAGGCGAAATAATAAAAATATTCAAGCAATATACAGATCTGGTTGAACCACTATCTCTTGATGAAGCTTTTCTTGATGTCACAAATGATATAAAAAATTCAGGATCTGCAACATTGATTGCCAAAACAATAAAGAAAGAAATACTGACAAATTTGGGTCTTACTTCTTCTGCGGGAATATCTTTCAATAAATTCCTGGCAAAAATAGCTTCTGAAGTTAATAAACCTGACGGTCTGTTTGTGATACTGCCTGCAGATGCCGCTAAGTTTATTGACGACTTGTCTATTGAGAAATTTTTTGGTATCGGAAAAGTAACAGCAGCAAAAATGCATCAGCTGGGTATACATAAGGGCATTGACCTAAAACAATGGGATATGGAGGGTCTTATAAGAAATTTCGGGAAGGCAGGTAAGTTTTATTATAATATCTGCAGAGCTGTTGATGACAGGCCTGTAGAAGCAGAATGGGAAAGAAAATCTATTGGAACAGAACTGACCTATGAAAAAGATCTTACAACAGGATTCGCAATTATCACTGAATTATATAAGCTGGAAAGAGAACTAATAAACAGAATGAAAGAGAATAATGCTTCGGGAAGGACAGTGACACTAAAGATAAAATATTCAGATTTCAGCCAGATAACCAGAAGTAAAACTCTTCAAAATTACATTCGTGATTTTAATACTCTTCACAGAGAAGTGTCAGAAATAAGAAGATCAATTGATCTTAAAGGGAAAAAAATCAGATTAATGGGTGTGAGTATATCAAATATGGAGTCGGATGAACCTTATTGCAGGCAACTGGATCTCTTTGATCAATAAAAATGATTTAAGTGATCATCTGACCTTATGATATTGTTCAAAGAATCGGTTTAGAATATGATAGCGCCTTTTATGTTTCATGTAAAGCGAGGGTTTCTGCTCCGCAAATAATCTGAAATTATCAAATCTTGCTTTTGCATTTTCCAGAACAGCCGGTCCTATACACTCTTCCGGAATACCTCTTGCATGATAGATTTCCAGATATCTCTCTATCCCTTTTTCCCCGAAGGCATCAAGATCATCAGCAATAGAAAGAATCTTTAATAACGTGTTCTCCGGATTTTTATATCTGTATTTCTTATCATCATGTTTTTCAATAGCATAAAGGACATCTTTATAATGATCCGGATCCATATTGTTTCTGATAAGAAAGATTCTTGCCATATCTCTGCTTTGACTGCCATGTTTTTCTCCCTGATCTGACCGCATACCCAGATCATGAAGAAAAACAGCTGTCATCAGTTTTTTGATAAACAAGGGGTTGTGTTCTCCTATATTAAAGTGCGACAGCAATTCAACAGTATATTGCCATACGCGTCGGTGATGATCCAGATTGTGTGACGGCAAATCAGTGTCACCCCATGTCTGAATAAAGAATTCTTCCAGTTGAATGAGAAGTGAATTTTCTGTTTTGGAAATTATTTCCGGAAGTGTCATGATTTACCACCTCTGTCCTGGGCGATAATAATGATCAGAATAAATAAACCTTTGGCATCTTTTAAGTAAAATACCTGCAGATTTATCTTTCATTATTAAGAAAGCTCAAAACTTAGTAGAAAAGAAATAAAATTTTATGTTTCGTATTTTTATGCTAACAGGACTGATTTTATTTGTTGATCATCTTCCTGGCCATATCAAGTATTGTAGTATCATCAAAACTTACAATACCTCCTCCGGGTCCCTGCTCAAAATGAATACCAACACTTTCGCCTTTTTCAAAATTTGTCCCTCCGAAGTAGTTTCTGACTGTATCTTCATTCAGATCCAGCTTTTCTGCTATTTTTCTCATACTACCGGAGGGCAATTGATCTTTAATTTTCCGGAGTTCATTAAAAGTGATTGTCTTTCTCATGATATATTTTTTTTATTTCATACTTCTTGTTTTACCAAAGATAATCATTAATGTATTCAGAATAAAATATCTGTTGATATATTAAATGACTTATATTTCCCTCATACGATCCGAAGCTACAGTTCATCCATCAGTCTGAGAAACAGCTCTATTGCTTTTCTCTTTTCATTAGTCAGGTGGAAATCCATGTTTTTGGTAAGATAAATGTTTAAATCTTCTCCTTTAATACTACCTGTTTCCCTGTATAGCTTTACAACTTCCGGTATGTTTTCCACTCCTGTTTTCAGAGCAGCATTAAAATCATCAAGTATGTTTTCTTCAAGTTTTTTATTTGCTGTCCAACAGGCAAAAGCAAAGGGTAGGCCAGTGTAATTATACCATTCTTCTGCAAGATCAATTTTTTGACTGAATCTGTTCTCATATTCAAAACATTGATCACCGATGAGGACTAATGCCTCATTATCTTTAATATCAAGGAAATTGAAATCTTCCGATGTTTCTTCCCATATAAAGGTTTTTTTCCAGTAATATTTTGCCAAAATACGGGCCAGGTTCACTGATGATCTGGACCTGTAGTCGAGATAAATCCTTTCTATTTTATTAAAAGAGCAATTACTTAGCAGCATTACAGTCCTGACTTTGCCATAAGCACCAAGACAGAAATCGGTAATAATATAATATTCCTTCATTAAGGGTAAGGCTGCTATCGGTATAAGCCCTATATCAACATCCCCTTCTATCAGACGGGAGGCACAATCGGCAGGATGATCAGTTGAAATGCTTACTTTTTTGTCGAATCCGGTTTTATACATTCCATACAGGAAGGGATATGTATTCGCATATTTTACTGCAGAAATCTTAATTTTTTTTTCTCCCATTTTCAGTTGTCTGATACTTTACTATTAATAATGTTTAAGTTTTTTAATTCTTCTAAAATAGTACTTTTGTATGTATGCTTATGTCAATAAAACAATAAAAAACAACTAAATGGAATTAAATTCTCTTACCGCTATTTCTCCTGTTGATGGAAGGTACAGGCATAAGATGAATGAACTCGATCTTTATTTTTCTGAATATAGTCTGATTAAATACCGCATAATGGTTGAGATTGAATATTTTATTGCTCTGTGCGATATACCTCTTCCAGGACTTGATGATTTCAGGAAAGATAATTACGGGATGCTTCGTTCAATATATGAGAGTTTTAATCTTGAGGAAGCCGGGAAAATAAAAGCACTGGAAAAGAAAACTAATCATGATATCAAAGCCATTGAATATTATCTGAAGGAAAAATTTTTTCAGTCGGGTTGGGGAAAGTGGAGTGAATTCATACATTTTGGACTTACTTCCCAGGATATTAACAATACTGCTATTCCTCTTTCCTTAAAAGATGCAATGATGAATATTTATTTTCCGCTTCTTTTTGAACTCAGGGAGGTGCTTGCTTCATTAGCTGATGAATGGAAAGATATTCCCATGCTGGGTCGGACACATGGACAGCCTGCATCTCCTACAAGGCTTGGGAAAGAGATAGCCGTATTTATCGCCAGAATTGATGAACAGTCAAAATACTTTGGACAAATACCATACTCCGCCAAATTTGGAGGAGCTACAGGTAATATGAATGCCCATAAAATTGCTTATCCCGATATTGACTGGATAGCGTTTGCTGATAATTTTGTTAACGATGATCTGGGTTTACAGCGTTCAAAACCGACAACGCAGATAGAACATTATGATAATATGGCAGCTTTGTTTGATAATATGCGGAGGATCAATGTTATTTTAATTGATTTGACAAGAGATTTCTGGACCTATATCTCTTTGGATTATTTCAGGCAAAAGATTAAAAAAGGTGAGATAGGATCATCTGCTATGCCTCATAAGGTCAATCCTATTGATTTTGAGAACGGAGAAGGTAATCTGGGATTTGCAAATGCTATTCTCAGGCATATGGCAGAAAAGCTTCCGGTATCACGGTTGCAACGTGACCTGACTGACTCAACGGTATTGAGGAATACAGGAGTACCTGTTGGTCATACAATCCTGGCTTTTAATTCAATATTAAAGGGACTGAATAAACTGATAATTAATGAAGAAAAAATTCGATATGATCTTGATAATAACTGGGCAGTCATTGCCGAAGCAATTCAGACAATATTGAGAAGAGAGGGTTATCCTGAACCCTATGAAGCACTTCTTGAGTTAACCAGGACGAACAAGAAAATTACAAAAGATGAAATAGCGGATTTTATTGACAGTCTCGCAATAAATGAATCCGTGAAGACAGAATTAAAAAGAATAACCCCGTTTAATTATACCGGTTTTTAATGTTTTTTTATGGATAAAGTCAGACTCCTGTTAAAATATATCAGTCCATATAAATGGACAGCTGTTAAAAGTGTCATTTATAATATTCTGAGTGCTGTTTTTGCACTTATTTCATATACCCTGGCAATACCTTTTCTTAAAATACTTTTTGACAGGGTAGAATATTTGCCTCATCCGGGAGAATTTACAGCCAGTCTGGAATATCTTAACAGTTTTGTCAGGTATTATTTTACGGCTCTTATTGACAGACAGGGAGAGTCAGGGGCTTTATTGCTGATATGCGTTGTTTTTATTATTGCCAGTTTCTTTAAAAATGGCTTTATTTTCCTTGCAAATAACAGCATGGCTTATATACGCTCATGCACTGTGCGTGATCTGAGAAAAAAAATGTATGATAAAATACTCCGGCTTCCTTTGTCTTTTTTTACTGAATCACGCAAGGGAGATATTATGACAAGAATTTCAAACGATGTCCAGGAAATAGAACTGTCTGTGATGTCATCCCTCACTATGCTCTTCAGGGATCCGATGTATATCCTGATTTTTGTTATCTATCTTTTTGTGAGTAGTTATCAGCTCTCTTTGGCTGCTCTGATCCTTCTGCCCTTAAGTGGCTTGTTGATAGGCAAAACAAGCCGCTCCCTGAGGTCTTCTTCATTGGCCGGCCAGCAACATTTGGGAAATTTGTTGTCTGTAGTGGAAGAGACTCTATCCGGACTCAGGATAATTAAAGGATTCAATGCTGAGAAAAAAATGCAGAATCAGTTTAAAGATACAAATGAACGGTATGCAAAAATATTTAAAAGGGTGACACGAAAAAACTATCTGGCATCACCCCTGAGCGAATTTCTTTCAACAATTGTAGTATTGCTTTTAATGTATTTTGGTGGTATGCTTGCCTTGAGCGGAAGCACAAATATGACACCGGATAAACTGATAGCTTTTCTGATAGTGTTCTCCCAGATAATCCCTCCGGCAAAAAATATTACAACAGCTTGGTTCAATATCCAGAAAGGGATGGCTTCTATTGACAGAATAGACCAGATACTTGAAGCCGGAGAAAAAATATCAGAGAATCCGAACCCGGTCTCTAAAACACACTTTGATGATTCTATAGAATTTAAGGATGTATGGTATGCATATAACAGCGAGCCTGTTCTTAAAAATATTAATCTGAAAATAAAAAAGGGACAAACAGTGGCCATAGTTGGAAAATCGGGCGCAGGTAAGTCAACCCTTGCAGATCTGCTGCCCAGATTTATTGAAGCCGACAGAGGTTCAGTTTTGATTGATGGTGTTGATGTCAGGGATATCAAAATAACTGATCTTCGCTATTTGATGGGGATAGTAAGTCAGCATCCGATTCTCTTTAATACGACTTTTACAGAAAATATTGCTTTCGGAGTTGATGTGCCTGATAAAGAAAAGATTGAAAATGCAGCAAGAATAGCCAATGCCCATGACTTTATTATGGAGACAGAAAAAGGTTATGAAAATTATGTAGGAGAATCCGGAAACAAATTAAGCGGCGGTCAGAAACAGAGAATAAGCATTGCCAGGGCTATAATGGCAAATCCTCCCATCCTTGTTATGGATGAGGCAACTTCTGCCCTGGATACTGAATCGGAGAGACTCGTTCAGGATGCAATTCTTAAACTGATGAAAAACAGAACATCAATAGTTATTGCCCATAGACTTTCAACTATTCAAAATGCCGATGTTATTGTTGTACTTGATAATGGGAAAATCGTTGAAGCCGGAACACATTCGGAACTAATGCAAAAGAAGAACGGTGTCTATGCCAAACTTCACAGTTATCAGGCTATATGAAAAACCTGTCACTACCTGTATTCATTATTGCTTTTTTAATTCATCCGCTATCTTTTTGTTTTGCTCAGATTGACTTCTCATACCAGTTGGAAGGATAGTCCGATTTACCATTTGCTGAATGGATTCTTCGACAGGTATGAATTATAAAAACGAGGATCACCGGTGACTTCTTTTCCAAGCCATTCAGGCTTCTCAAACTCCTCATCTTCCTCAGCAAGCTCTATTTCCGCAATTATCAGTCCTGAATTGGAACCGGTAAACTCGTCAACCTCGAAAGTATGTTTTCCTTTATTTATCCTGTACCTAGTTTTTTCAATGATACCCGGCTCACACAATAACAGAAGATCTTCCGCTTCTTTCACAGATATCTCCTTTTCCCATTCGAACCGGCACATACCAGATAAGTCGCTGCCTCCCTTAATAGTGATAAAGCCCCTGTTATCACTTATGCGTATTCTTACAGTACGGTCTGGTACAGTTGAAATATATGCCTGTTTAATCTTACTGCAAATATATTTCTCATGCCGGAATTCTCCTGAAATAAGAAATTTCCTCTCCGTTTCTTTTCCCACAATATTATTTGTCTGTTATTGAAGATTATGACTATTCTAAATCAAAGAGTCTGCATATATGTCTGCTATAAAGATTTTCAAAAACAGCCCTGCCAACAGTATCCTTGTTATTATCCAGTAAATAAAGGAACTCATCTATCCGGTCAGCCGCAAGCTTATAAGCTACATGTATCAGCTGCCTCATATTGGAGTTGTAATCGATATTATCCGGAATATGTCGAATGGAATCAGCAAACTTTTTGCTATCCCAGGCAGCTACAATATTGGCGGCTGGCAGTTCTGATCTCTTTATATCAATAACATCGGCGTAAGGAGCACACAGTTCTTCAATTTTTTCAAGAGATCCGTAGTAAATCTCTTTTGCAAATTCAAGAGCCTTGTCTCCTGAAAGAGCCAGTCCTGTAATTTCTTCAAGCCATGTCGTCCCTGCTGTTTTCAGATGGATACCTTTATCATGCTTTCTGATGATTGATCCTATATAAGGATAAATTGAGAATTTATCAGATCCTGAATGGACACTCATTTTAAGATCTTCCGGAAGGCCGAATTCTTTTATGGCAAAATCAATTATTATCAGATCTGATTCAAATTCTTCTGCAAAGCATTTAGGATCTCCTTCATAATCAATACCTTTATTGAATCGTCCGGAAAATTTTGGAGCTATGGTTTGTACAGGGATACCTGCATCTCCGAGCATTTTAAGTATGAATAGCAGTTCGACAGGAGTCTGGGGAAGAGGAACTTCGTCCATTGAGACTTCAGTGATAAAATTACCTTTACCCTTAATATTTTCGATTTTTTTATAAATCTCTCTCGCCTTTATAGTAGCGTAAAGATATTTCTCAGCGATAGCCTTAAGCTGTTTAATGTTTATCTCAACAGGTTTATTCAGGCCTTCAAATGTAAATGTTCCAACATAATTCATGGAGCGGACAACAAATTCTTCTATTCGTTCTTCTTCAGCCTTTTTACCGATATAGGAGGCAACGTCAATAGTAAAAAAATCTGAATAATTAATAAATCTGTCGACAGTCTCAAAGTTAATATGATCAGCATCAACGAAATACTCTCTTTTGAAATGAGCTTTGGCTACAGCTTCATCAGCTTCTTTTCTTACATCACAGGGTTCTGTCCCTATTATTATGTGTTCCCTGTTAGACTTATTCCATACCGGAGTAATGAAAATCCCGTTTTTTTCTGCTTCAGTGATTGCTTTTAACTGGGCATGTCCCTGACGACCAAATCTGTCTCCCATTCCAAGAGAGTATTTTCCAAGATTTTTCATATTATAAATCTTCAACTCGTTTCATTTGAGGAACTAATAAATGCATTACCATCCATGCCAGGATATAGGCTATTCCACAGAATACGAATAACATAGCATAGCCAACTTCAATTCTGTCAAGAGCAGTATAATGTTTCAGCAGTAATCCGGCTGCCTGGGCTATAAGTATTCCCCCCAGAGCTCCGGCCATACCTCCGATACCTGTTACTGAAGCGACTGCCTTTTTGGGGAACATATCGGAAACTGTGGTAAAAATATTGGCAGACCATGCCTGATGGGCTGCACAGGCAAGTCCGATGACCAGAACGGCATACCAGGTATTAAATTGTCCGAGCCAGCTTGCCAGTAATACTGAAAGAGGCACAAGTGCGTATATGAACATAGCTGATTTACGTGCTTTGTAGGTTGCCATCCCTGCGTTCATGAATTTTTTCGGCAACCAGCCTCCGAATACCGATCCAACTGTCGATATAGTATAAACGAGAGCAACAGCCACTGTCCATGAAATAACGCCAGGTATGTCGGCTTCTATTCCTGTATAACCGGGATTGATAATTATAAAATCGTGTATTTTACGGGTATTCTCTCCGCTAAGAAAAGCCGGTAACCAGAAAAGATAAAACCACCATACCGGATCAGTCAGGAATTTACCAAGAAAGAATGCCCATGTCTGACGGTATGTTAAAAGTTTTGTCCATGGCACTTTTTCATGAGCTCTTTTAATATCATTTTTTTCATCAAGGTCACTGTGAATATAATCATATTCAGCCTGTTTAATAATTCCTGCTTTTAGTTTTTGCTCAGGGCTTGCATAAATTCGGAACCAGAAGAACAGCCAGAGAAGGCCTATAACCCCAACAAGAATAAATGCCCATTCCCAGCCCCAGTTGATAGCTATCCAGGGAACGAACAAAGGAGTAATTATTGCACCTATATTAGTGCCGGAATTATATATTCCTGTAGCAAAAGCTCTTTCTTTTTTCGGAAACCATTCTGCTATTGTTTTATTTGCTGCCGGAAAATTGCCAGCTTCAGTGAAACCCAGAGCTGCACGCCATATACCAAAAGTGAAGGCGTTATGTGCAAGGGCATGTCCTATTGCAGCAAAACTCCAGCCCAACAATGCAAAAGCGTAACCTTTCTTTGTCCCAATCCAGTCAATAAACCTGCCGGCAATTGTCATACCTACGGCATAAGCAATCTGAAAACTCATTACAACCCATGAATAGTAAAGCTCCTGATTTGCTTTGTCGGCACCAAATATGCCTTTATCGGAAAGAATTGGTTTTAATAATCCTAAAACATTTCTATCGAAATAGTTAACAGTAGTGGCAAAGAAAACAAGTGCACATATTGTCCACCGGTATCTTCCGATGCGTTCATTTATTTCATTAAAAGACATAATCAGATGGTTTAGGTATATTTATACATTGTAAGTTGTTGAAGCTGTTGTTCCTCCACGTCCTGTCCAGTTAGTATGAAAGAATTGTCCCCGGGGTTTATCAGTTCGTTCGTATGTATGGGCACCGAAATAATCGCGCTGAGCTTGTAACAGATTAGCCGGCAGCCTTTTGCACCGATAGCCGTCGTAATAGCCCAAGGCTGATGATAAAGCAGGAACAGGGATTCCATTTGTTAATGCAGCAGCGACAACCTTTCTCCAGCCGTCCTGAGCTTTGTCAATTTTGTCTTTAAAGAAAGGATCCAGCATGAGATTGGTTATGGAAGGATTATTTGCAAAAGCCTCCTTTATTTTTCCCAGAAATATTGATCTGATAATACAGCCACCTCTCCACATGAGGGCTATCCCGCCATAATTAAGGTCCCATTTAAATTCTTCTGCAGCAGCTTTCATCAGGGCATATCCCTGAGCGTAAGACACTATTTTGGATGCATACAGGGCATCTCTCAAATTATCAGTGAATTTCTTTTTATCTCCGGAAAAAGCGGGTTCAGGGCCTTGTAGAATACCGGAAGCTTTTAACCTTTCTTCTTTCACAGCGGAAAGACATCTTGAAAAAACGGCTTCTCCGATAAGAGTAAGCGGGATGCCCAGATCGAGAGCTGTAATGGCTGTCCATTTACCTGTCCCTTTCTGTCCTGCTGTATCAAGTATTTTATCAACAAGTGGATTGCCATCTTCATCCTTAAAAGCAAGAATGTCTCTGGTGATCTCAATGAGATAGCTGTTGAGATCGCCTTTATTCCATTCCTTAAAAACGAGATGCATCTCATCAGTGTTCATGCCAATCAGATCCCTCATTATATGATAGGCTTCACATATAAGCTGCATATCACCATATTCAATGCCGTTATGCACCATTTTAACGAAATGACCTGCTCCGTTTTCTCCTACCCAGTCGCAACAGGGTGAACCATCCTCAACCTTCGCGGCAATAGCCTGAAAAATAGGTTTTACAAATGGCCAGGCTGCCTTTGATCCTCCCGGCATAATTGAAGGACCAAGCAAAGCCCCTTCTTCACCTCCCGAAACACCTGTGCCTATATAAAGCAGACCTTTGCTCTCAACATAAGCAGTCCTTCGGTTAGTATCAGGGAAGTGAGTGTTGCCCCCATCTATAATTATGTCTCCTGATTCAAGATGAGGAATGAGAGTATCAATCATATCATCCACGGCATTGCCGGCTTTTACCATGATCATTATCTTTCTGGGCCGGCTGAGAGATGCAACAAGCTCCTCAACAGACCTGGTGCCTGTTATATTTTTTCCTTTAGCCCTTCCCGAAAGAAAATTATCAACCTTACTGGTGGTTCTGTTATAGACACTGACACTAAAACCTTTGCTCTCCATGTTGAGAACGAGATTTTCTCCCATAACAGCCAGTCCTATTAATCCTATATCTGAAAGTTTGTCCATCTGCGAAGATTTTTGTGTAAAGTAAAAACTCTTTATAATTAATATCCTATTATTTATTTTCTATTTTTTCTCTTGAACTCCACAAACCAAGAGAAGGATTTGAAATGTAAAACACTTCTTCACCTTCCGGTGTAGTGTTATATCCATCTTTCATTACTGAAGGATTGTATTTTTTTATCGCTTCACTTAGATCATAATATTTGAAATTAACTGATTCAATTTCTTCTTTGCTGACATGCCCCGGACAATAAGTGACAGAAAACCTTCCTTCTGAACTGCCATGTATCAGATGAGCAGCTGCAGCCAGGTTTTGTCTGAGCTCTTCGTTGTTTTTCACTTCTTCAAGTGTTGAAGGAGTACCCCTGTATCCGTATTTCCTTATAAGTCTGTCTATTTCTTTATCCTCACCAAACTCTTTTAATCCGGGGGCCAGTACAATAATTTCACCATTGTCGGCCATAGCCATACGAGTCCTGTATATACTTTTATTTCCAAGCCAGGTACTTTTATATTCAACAGGATCAAGATAAACAACAACTTTCTTAAGAGGCTTGTCAAACATTGTAAAATTGACTTTGAGAGATAATTCAGACGCCAGATAAAAAACTTCAATATCATCACCGATGTAAAGACCTCGGATAACAAGGTTATCCGATTCATCCCATCCAATTACTGTTTGAATATATAAGACAGGCAGATGTGAAATAAATTTTTTTTCAGCATAATTAAGAATCCTTCTGACCGGATTATCTGCTATTCCCATAAGGTTTTCCAGACCATAAACGGCAGCAATAAAATGACTTTTGTTAATGCCTTCGGATCCGCCTGTACCTACAAACAGGTTTTTATTGAAATTAGCCATCCCTATAACTTCATGAGGTACAACCTGGCCTATAGAGATGATAAGATCATGTCGTCCATTATAGATCATTTTGTTCAGTTGGGCCGGCCATGAGTATCGTAATACTCCTGAAGTAATTTCAGCAACTTCTTCTTCACTGACTATACCCAGGGTCAGAACATCTTTTCTCCAGTCATGAACACGAAATAATTCCAGGGGAACATCACCGAACATATCAGCTAACTGATCTTTGGTCATGGGAGTGTGAGTACCCAGGGCAGGAAGTATATCTGTGAGTTTTTCCCTGTAATACTTATAAACCAGATTAGTGATCTCTCCTGCTCTGGAATGAATTCGTGTCTGATCAGGTGGCACTGCCAGTACATGATCTTTTTTACCAAGTTTTTCGAGAGCTGTAAAAAGGCCTTGTTGAAGGGTCTCTGAATCAATAATTGTATTTACTGATCCATTTTGATAATAAATCATATCTTAAATCTTTCAGTTATACTCCGGAGTAGGCACTAAAACCTCCGTCAACAGGTATTACTACACCAGTAACGAATTTTGAGAGATCTGAAGCCAGATACAGAAGGGTTCCCGTTAACTCTTCAGGAGTTCCGTATCGTTCCATCGGAGTGTTATTAATGATCTTCCTTCCCCTTGGTGTCGATTCTCCTGTTTTTTCATCAATGAGGAGGAACCTGTTCTGATTTGTCAGAAGAAATCCCGGAGCAATTGCATTAACTCTGATATTTGTTTTTGAAAAATGAACAGCCAGCCATTGGGTGAGATTATTCACGGCTGCTTTTGCTGAAGAATATGCTGCAATTTTTGTGAGAGGCCTGTAAGAGTTCATGGAGGATATATTAATTATTACTCCTGATTTATTCTTGACCATATCAGATGCAAAAACCATTGTCGGAATAATTGTCCCTTTCACATTAAGGTCAAAGACTTTGTCGAATCCTTCAATTTTAAGACCGAAAAAAGTGTCCGACGGATTCTCTGAACCATCCATTTGTTCCACATTGGTTGTTGCTGCAGGGGAATTGCCTCCGGCCCCATTGATAAGTATGTTGACTGACCCTAGTTTCTTGTCAATTATTTCTCTTGCGCCTTCAAGCGAAGCCTTGTCAAGTACATTTGCAGAAAGACCGATCGATGGAGTTTTATACTTTTTTTCCAGTTCAGCAGCAACATTTTCTGCTGCATCTTTATTGAGATCAAGAATTGCAGTCTTTACTCCATGAAAAGCAAGTGAGCGTGCCATCTCTGAACATATTACACCAGCACCCCCCGTAATAACGGCAACCTTACCTGTCAGATTGAAATCATCCATAAATATTATATTAATTTATTTTTTTAGCTGTGTTTATTCATCATAGAAACCAAAGTAATCTCTTGCATTTTTCCAGGAAACACCTTCTATTAGTGGTTTCAGTAGTTCATCCTCATCAGGGATTGTTCCCTTTTCAACTTCTTCTCCCACATAATTACATAAAATCCTTCTAAAATACTCATGCCGGGGATAGGAGAGGAAACTTCTGGAATCTGTGACCATTCCGATAAACCTTCTCAGTAATCCCAGTGAAGAGAGATCCCTGATATGCTTTTCCATTCCGTTTTTCTGATCAAGAAACCACCAGGCAGCACCGTATTGAACTTTTACTGCTGTTGAGCCGTCATTGAAATTGCCGGCCATTGTCAACATCATCTCGTTATCGGCAGGGTTCAGATTATATAGAATTGTTTTTGCCAGCTGATCGGTGTTGTCAAGTGTGTCGAGAAACTTTGACATTTTAAAAGCATCCTGTGGAACGCCTATTGAATCCCAACCGGTGTCCGGTCCCATCAGCCTGAACATTCTTGAATTATTATTTCTAAGTGCTCCTACATGAAACTGTTGTGCCCATCCTCTTTTATGGTTCATGAGGCATAATTCAATCATTATGGCAGTTTTGTATTTTTCTGCTTCTTCCAGGGACAGATCATTACCTTTTATTAATTTTTTGAATGATTTGTCAACATCTGATTCAGTAAATGGGGAATAGTAAAACCTGTCAAGCCCATGATCTGAACATCTGGCTCCCATTATATGAAAGAATTCATGTCTTTTGTCAAGAACTTCCACCAGAGTCCTGAAATCTTTTATTTCTTTATCAGCCGATTCTCCCAGTTTTTCAATATATGCTGTGAACTTAAGAGGGTCTTCTGTCTTTATTACATTATCAGGCCTCCATGTAGGAAGGATCTTTACTTCAAAGGCATTCTGAAGCTTTTTATGATATTCAAGCGAATCAGAAGGATCATCTGTAGTACATACAATTTCTGCTTTTACCCTTTTCAAGAGAGAACGGATGCTGAATGCTTTTGTCTTCAGGAGGTCTTCAGTCTTTTTGAAGATTTCTGCAGCTGTTGCGGGAGAGAGAAGGTCATAAATATTGAAATACCTTGCAAGTTCAAGATGTGTCCAGTGATACAAGGGATTTCCTATTGTTGAGGGAACAGTCTCTGCCCATTTAATAAACTTGTCATAATCAGATGCATTGCCGGTACAGTAGTCTTCGTTAATGCCATTTATCCTCATAGCACGCCACTTATAATGATCACCTTCGAGCCATGCCTGGGTCAGATTGTCGAACTGCCTGTCATCGGCAATCATTTGAGGTGATAGATGACAATGGAAATCAATAATGGGCATGTTTTCAGAATATTGATGATACAGCCTTTTTGCAGTTTTGTTCCCAAGGAGAAAATCATCATGGATGAAAGTCTTCATATCTTAAATGATTTATAATTGAAATTCAATATTTCACTTTGCGGGAGAAAAAACGGATAATTGAATGAACACGAAAGTAGGAATTACTATTCAATCTTTCAAGAAATATTGTTCATTATTTGCGGTAACTCTTTCTGCAGATTTTAAGGAATTGATTTTTTTTGACGGACAAATATTATCTCGGAAGACACTCTCATGCGTTTTTTTGTCAACCGGAAATTGCCCGTCTTATTGCTTTTATCTTCAATTAATGAGGTGTTAAGGATTTTTTAAGATATATTTGTGTGTACCAAAACCAAATCACAATGAATATAGAAATAAGATATGCAGGTCATCCTGAAGATGTAAAGGGATATGACACAGAACGTATACGACGCGATTTTCTTATTGAGAAAATATTTTCAGCAGATGAAATAAACATGGTATATTCAATGTATGATCGTTATATTGTTGGAGGTGCCATGCCCGTAAAGGAAGAATTGAAACTGGAAACGTGTGACGATCTGAAGGCTTCCTATTTTCTTGAGAGGAGGGAACTGGGACTGATAAATACAGGAGGGGAGGCTATTATTGAGACCAGTAATGGAACATACAAACTTGGTTTTAAAGAGGCTTTGTATATCGGACAGGGAACAAAAGATGTTGTTTTTAAATCAGTCAGTTCAGGAAATCCTGCAAAATTATACATTAATTCAGCTCCTGCCCATTGTGCCTATCCTTCAAAAAAGGTCACCCTTAAGGAGGCAGAGATTGCTGTTATGGGCAGTCTGGAGCAATCTAACCACAGAACAATAAACAAACTGCTTGTCAACTCTGTTGTCCAAACCTGTCAGCTTCAGATGGGTATGACAGAATTAAAAGAGGGTAGTGTATGGAATACTATGCCCGTTCATACCCATAACAGGAGGATGGAAGCATATTTTTATTTCGAAGTGCCTGAGAAACAGGCTGTATGTCACTTCATGGGTGATCCTGACGAAACGCGTCATATCTGGATGAAGAATGACCAGGCTGTTTTATCTCCTTCATGGAGTATCCACAGTGCTGCCGGTACATCAAATTACACATTTATCTGGGGAATGGCCGGAGAAAATCTTGATTATGGTGATATGGATATCAGAACACCGGATACATTAAAGTGATTATTCATCCTTTAATGCCTGCTGAGAAGTGCAGGCCACAGATATTATAAAAATTACTGATATATGAATGAAATTTTTGATCTTTCCGGTAAAGTGGCTCTTGTAACAGGAGGAACTCACGGAATAGGATTGGCTACAGGCCTCGCTCTTGCAAAGGCCGGGGCTGTGGTATGTGTTAATGACATCCTTGAGGAAAAGCTGGAATCCTGTAAAGATGCCTTCAGAAAAAATGATTTGAATGTTTATACTCTTAAATTTGATGTAACTGATCCTGTCGATGTTGATAAAGGAATAACGAAAATTGAAAAGGACTGTGGGCCGGTAGATATTCTTGTCAATAATGCAGGAATAATCAAACGTATTCCTATCCTTGAAATGGATGTTGAAGATTATAAACAAGTTTTGGATGTTGATCTTGTTGCCCCTCTCATTGTATCAAAACGTGTTGTTCCAGGGATGATAGAAAAAAGAAGCGGCAAAATTATCAATATGTGTTCAATGCTCAGTGTATACGGAAGAAATACGGTTTCTGCCTATGCTTCGGCTAAAGGGGGGCTTAAACTTCTGACACAAAGTATGACATGTGAATGGGCTAAATATAATATCCAGATCAATGGAATCGGACCCGGATATATTGCTACAAGTCAAACTGCACCTATCCGTGAAAACGGACATCCTTTCAATGATCTGGTCATGGCCAGAACGCCGGCAGGCAGATGGGGTGAACCGGAAGATGTTGGCTGGGCAGCACTATTTTTAGCGTCAAAAGCAAGTAATTTTGTTAACGGACATATCCTTTATGTTGATGGTGGAATACTGGCAAATTTCGGATATGTAAAAGGTGAAAATGAGATCTGAATTATTCTGAAATCTTTTCTTCACAGGCAATGGCATTGAAATAGAGTATTGTTGAAAAAACAGGCAAAGCCGGGAGATATATAGCATTTATTATTGTTGACAGAATAAGATAGCCGGGCTGGTCCATAAATGCACTTACACCTTCAACAGACGAAGGATCGGTTACAGCATTGAATAAACTGCCTGTAAAGGGCAGAAGAATAAGAGCAGACAGTATAACCGATATCACCATTAGAAGAGCTACGAAAATCGCAACCCATCCGATATTAATCCAGAATTTACGGTGTACTATCCTGAAGGTACGCGCTATTGCATGTCCTATGTCAGTGCCTTCAACAATCATTATCGGAAGAATAAACATATATATGGTGGCAATATATATTGCAGCAAAAATAAATCCTATAAGAAAAACAAGCAGACCCAGAGCCATTAACACCGATCCGAAAAAGGCCAGCAGAACCATTATTATCAGATAGGGAATATAGTATTTGAAAGCTTTTACTGCTGAAACAAATATTGTCGTCTGATTGTCAACAGGATAGTGAATGACATAATAATTTAATAAAATAGTGAACCAGATACTGATAAGAGAAATAATGATCACAGGCCACATAAGTTCGCGGACTTTATTAATAATCTCTTCAGGATCAGTGTAATTCTGAATATCGACGAAATTAAAGGCTGACATCAGATATTGCATGACAGCCGACAGTACCAGCGAAGTGAGAAAAAGAGGAATAAAATGTCTCTTGTAAAACGACCATAATGAACTCATTACACTGTCAGTGTCGTATTTACGGTATAATGGATGTTCTTTAAAAACTTCTGTTATTTCCCTTTTCTCCATTGTCTCAAGATGTTAGTTAGAGGAAATCTGTATTTTTGCTTTTCAGGCACAAAAATACCTTCATTGACTGATTTAACATCCTCAATAGTAAAAAATGATTTAGGGTTGATGCTGTTAATAATCTGAATAACCTTGTCAAGTTCGTGCCGCTTGACAATAGAATAGATAAGATGTACCTTCTCTTTGGCACCCTGAGCTTCTATACTGGTTGCACCATATCCCCGGCTATTAAGTTTTTGTACCAGTTCAGGACCGTTGCCCCGGGTTATAATACGTATCATCTGTATTCCCATGGCTAATTTTTCCTCAATTATCATTCCTACATAGTTGCCCATAGCGAAACCTGCAGCATACGCAACGTAGTTGATATAGTTATCCAGATTCTGCATTATTTTGGTTATCGCAATTATCCAGATTAAGACTTCAAAAAATCCCAGAACAGGAGCGACGTTTTTGTTCCCTTTGGATACAAAAATAATTCTCATTGTCCCGATTGTAACGTCACATAT